>OFMV01000009.1_pt1 | contig 169596 bp, 141 predicted proteins | sample 1541881 | NCBI WGS metagenome assembly OFMV01 (sample SAMN04209220, study PRJEB22552) | human gut metagenome | biome: gut; material: feces | host: Homo sapiens | place: USA: Oklahoma
CGAACTTATTCGTGAATTATTCATATTTATAAAATTAATTTTGAACAGTTACTTATCTACAAATTGTCCTAAAAAAAGCGAGGAAAATTTTGCTGGAATATTAACAAATTTAAATTTAATTTTAGGGCAACATGATAATATATCAACAATGTTACAGTTGCCGTTACTTAGTAAAATTAATAATCGAGACATTGCTAATGATACGAAATATTTTTCTATAAACAATATACAGGAAGATTCCATAATGTCATCTAAAGGATATGGAAAGTCAGCTAATTATCAAACGAATTTAGAAATAAATTATGCTCATTCTTTCAATGACAAATCTAATCTCAATATAACACTTGGCTACATTAACAGCTATGAAAGAAACCATAGGAATTGGCTTTCACTTACAAAAACGGCATTAACAACATTAGATGAAAATTTTTGTAGTGCAGGTCACCAAAAGAATGATATATATACCTTCAAAATGGATTTCGACAATTCGTTTAAGAATTGGAAATTTAGTGAAGGATATAAATTCTCTTATATCAACACAAAGTCATATAATGAAGAGGATGAAAAATTGGTTTATTCTACTTCACACAACTTGTTTGGATATAGAGAAGCTAACAATGCTTTATATGTAAATGCAGAGAGTTCAATAAAGTCAATTCAACTAAGTTTGGGCTTGAGAGCAGAATATACTTATACAAAAGGACTCTCTTATACTTTAAACACTATCAATAACAACCATTATTTAAGGGTATTTCCTGTTGTAGGTATAGAATACTTAATAAATAAAAGTAATACTATAAGTATTGATTATTCTGGAAGAATTAAGAGACCAAATTTCCAACTATTAGACCCTTTTAGATGGTATATAAGTAAATATGATTACTCAGAGGGAAATCCATTCATGAAACCGTCTTATATACATAATGTAAGCTTGTCTTATATGTGCAACAATTCATTTTATACAAAAATGTATTTTACAAAGACCAACAAAGATTTTGGGAAAATGGTATTTTTGGATTCAGAAAATATTCAAAATCAAGTAGAACGAGCAGGAAACTTCTTTGACATATCTACTTTTGGGATTAATGTCGAATATAATTTTCAGTTGGGTTCTTGGTTAGAAACTAATTTGACTGGAGATATTACATATTCAAGCTATATTTCAAATCAGACATCCTTTAAGAATATAAAAGGTTGGGGAAGTGATTTTTCGTTGAACAATTCATTTTTTTTAAGTAAAAGATTGACTGGCTTTTTGTACATTGAAGATGACATACCTGGATATTATAATTATAGAAAGGCAAAAAATGCCTTTCTTTTAAACTTAGGGCTGTCGTATACAAACAAAAATAAGACTATGATTGTTAGCATTAAAGCTGAAGATTTATTCAAAACATCGAATCCAAAATACTCTTATTATTCCAATGGGATTAAACAGAAGTTTAACAACTATTATGATAGTCAACATTTGGAAATAACTTTAATTAAAAAAATTGGAAATGTTTTTAACAAAGCAAAGCCAACTTTTCAGTCATAAAATTCTGAAGAAAGAAATCGCTTATAAACTCTTAGAGAAAAATAGTGCGGTAATGTAGATTTCAAAGTAACAAATGAAGAATCATTTTCCTATAGAATATCAGTATGATAGCATGCAATGTGGTATAGCTAGTTTGCAAATGGTATGTAAATATTTCGGCAGAGAATACTCTTTGGATTCTCTGTCGAAACTTTGTTTTGCTACTGCGGAAGGAGTCTCTCTGTTAGGTATCAATGAGGCAGCAAACACACTTGGCTTGCATACTACATGCGCTAGAGCAACAACTATGGTGCTAGATGAAGTCCCTTTGCCTTGTATCCTTCATTGGAACCAAAATCACTTTGTTGTCTTGTATAAGGTAAAGAAAGGGAAGAAGTTCTATGTTGCAGACCCTGGAAAGGGATTGGTCACTTATGGCTTAGAAGAGTTCAAACAGCATTGGATAAGCACGAACTCCAATGGTGAGGACAAGGGCATTGCTATGTTCTTGGAAACTACTCCTGCGTTCTTTACTTATAAGATGCAAGGTGAAGAGAACATCAAAGAGAAGCGGTCTTTCCGCTTTCTCTTTGGGTATGTGAAGAAATACCGCAAGTATTTCGGACAAATCATCTTGGGTCTGGTAGTCGGAAGCATCCTACAGCTTGTTCTGCCATTCCTTACCCAATCCATCGTGGATGTCGGCATCAAGAATCAAGATATTGGCTTTGTTTGGCTTATTCTGTTGGGACAGTTGATGCTTACAATCAGCAGAACGGCAATCGACTTTATCCGCAGATGGCTTTTGCTTCACATTTCTCTGCGTATTAACATTTCATTGGTTAGTGACTTTTTTATCAAACTCTTAAAGCTACCGATGTCTTTCTTTGACACGAAGCTCATGGGCGACTTGATGCAGAGAATGAACGACCATAGCCGTGTGAACAACTTCCTTACTCAGCAGACGCTCAACATCGCTTTTGCCATGCTTACTTTCGTGGTATTTTCGGTGGTGCTGTTTTTCTATAACAAATTGGTGTTTGTCATTTTCTTGTTGGGAAGCATTCTCTATGGTGTATGGATGACCTTATTCTTGAGGCGAAGAAAGGTACTTGATTACGAACTGTTTGAGCAGCAAGCTATCAACAACAACAAAACTTATGAGTTTATCACCTCTATGCAAGAAATCAAGTTGCAGGATTGTGAGCAGCGCAGAAGATGGGAATGGGAGGACACGCAAGCAGACCTATTCGGGGTACAGATGAAATCACTCAAACTCCAACAGACACAGGAGGCTGGAAGTATCTTCATCAATGAGGTGAAGAACATCATCATTACGGTAGTTGCAGCTACCGCCGTGATTCATGGGCAAATGACACTCGGTATGATGCTTGCCGTGCAATACATCATCGGACAGCTCAACTCACCTGTGGAGCAACTGATGAACTTCTTCTATTCTCTGCAAGATGTGAAGATTAGCTTGGAGCGAATCAACGAGATTCACCAGATGGATGATGAGAATGGAAAGGAAGGCTTGCTAACTTCTATTGAAGATAAGAATGAGGGCATTGACATCAAGAGCATCATGTTCAAGTACGACCAACATGCTTTGCGCAAAACCATAGACGATGTGAGCATTCACATTCCACAAGGTAAGGTAACAGCCATTGTTGGTGCATCTGGCAGTGGAAAGACCACCCTCATCCGTTTGATGCTTGGTTATTATCCTGTCTTGGAGGGAAAAATCAACATTGGAAATACTGACATCAACAAACTCAACAAAAAGTGGTGGCGCAGACAATGTGGTGTTGTCATGCAGGATGGTGTTATCTTCTCGGAGAGTATCGCAAGAAATATTGCTGTTGATGATGGCGATATAGATAAGGAAAGGTTGTTGAAAGCTGCCGAGATAGCTTGCATCAAGGATTACGTGATGGCTTTGCCTCTGAAGTTCAACACAAAGATTGGGCGTGATGGCGTGGGGCTGAGCCAAGGACAGAAACAGCGTATCTTGATTGCAAGGGCGGTTTACAAGAATCCCGACTATATATTCCTTGACGAGGCTACAAACTCGCTCGATGCCAACAATGAGAAAAGCATTGTGGAGAACTTGGATATGTTCTATAAGGGCAAGACTGTTGTGATTGTGGCTCATCGCCTAAGCACAGTGAAGAATGCCGACCAAATCGTGGTCATCGACCATGGCAAAGTGGTTGAGGAAGGCAACCATGAGTCTTTGACCGCCAAGCGAGGGGCATACTATAACCTTGTGAAGAATCAGTTGGAATTGGGAAACTAAAATGCTTTTGATATGGAACAGAAAGAAAGAGAATCAGAAAATATCGAGTTGAGAAGCGAGAAGGTGAGGAACGTAATAGGTAAAGTTCCTCCTCGCCTCGTCAGCTTGGGGACAGTTATCATTACGATTATAGTCCTCGCCCTCGCAGTTGCATTTTACAAGATACATTATCCTATATCCATAGAGGCTAATGGTGAGGTCATCAATCAAAGAACAGTACAAGTGTTTGTGCCATACAAGTATTTGTATCTTTTCGATGAGCCAAGGACGGCTCATGTATCTTTCGAGGGCAACGATAATGCATCTTATAACTGCAACATCATAAGCTATAATGCCAAACTCATACATAGGGAAGATGGCAACTATTTTATGGCTACAGCCACTATGAACACACAGGGACAAAATACCCCAATATTGCAACAGTACATGAAAGCCGATGTTATAATCATCGTCAGTAATAAAACGTTATGGCAACAGGTATTCGGATAAACTATATCCGAATACCTGCTGTTTGTTTTTGGATGCATATTGTGTTGGAAAGCATCAGATTTTATGCAAAAGTTCAAAAGTGTGCAGAATATGTTTTTCAGAATATTCGTCACTTGATAAACTCTATAATAAAACAATATTGCCAATTTTAAACGGAGAGGTTTATCTACCTGATGTTGGATATACTACGGCAAAGAACTATGATGATGAGGGTAATTTAATAGGTGAAACGGCAGAAGCAGAACCAACACCTTATCAAAAGACTGCAAATTGCAAAAAATATGAAGCAGAACTTGGTTGGAATGGATTGATGTCACCAAGTGGAAAAATCATTACTCCTCCAAGATATTGCGATATTACAGCCATTGGCTACGACTTGTATTTATGTAAAACTGATGTTATTAGAGGTGAAGTTCTGAATGGTAAAGGTGTAAGAGTTAGGTAAACGACTCTCTCATTTACTCATTGATAAAGCTGACAACGCAAAAGACTTTTCAATAAGATTCAAAAGGATGGCGGGATTGAAACTCTTGCCATCCTTTTTGCATGTAAGGTGGAGATGGTTACCTGTGCTTCGACCAGTATTGCCAGTGACACCAACAATGATACCGGGATAAACATATTCTCCTTTACGAACTATGATTGAAGACAAATGACAATAGCTGATATAAAAATTGCCATGCCGCAATGTAACATAGTTGCCAGAACGATTGTCATACCCTATCTTTTCGACAATACCATCCATCATAGCGTAGGCAGGTTCGTTCTTCGCACGAAGATCCAAACCGTTGTGCCATGATTGTTTTCCTGTGATAGGGTCACGACGATAGCCGTAAGGACTGGTGATTTTGATTGATTTCAGTGGATAAGTGATGCTTGAATAGCTGCTTATCCACTGTTTTTGTTTGCTATCCACAGACTCTGTTTCCTGTAGTGGTAGATTTGCTGTGATGGAATCTACCTGATTGTTTGCAGGAGGCAGAAGTTTTTCCTCAACTTTCTTGACTTTGTAACGGCATACGTTGTCTCTGACGGTATTGAACTGCGCCTTTGCACTCGATACCGCCAGACAACTTATTACCCATAATGCCACTATTTTCCATTTCATGGTGCAAAGTTAGGGAAAGATATCAAGAGTGATTGTCGATGCTGTAAAAGTATAACATAAAATAAGATTAAAGTATGATTGAGAGTATGAAGTGATGATATAATCATAATAAAACGGAAAAGATTGGGCAGAGGAGCGTAGGCTTTCTTGTATTCATTACTCTTGGGCTATCTTTGCATGGCTATATGCAAAGTATCATTCAAAATATAATCAGAATATGAAAAGAAACTCATTTGAAGAAAGCGAAGTGCCGTATCAGACACTTGCAAAGTTCGGTCTTACCCATGAGATGATAGAAGACCTTCCGATGCATGTCTTGGATGACATCAGCAATGGTCGTCCATCGCCAGTGTTGCCTGTGAGCATGGAAGTAAACGAGGGCTACAGTATCAAGAGCAGAACCCGATTTGCCTTGGTAAGAATGGCAGACGGAAATGTGGATGTGATGTTCTATCCTGTGTTGAAGTACGCCCCATTGGACAAATTCACCAAGGAACAGCAGGAACTGTTGAAGCAGGGCAAGGCAGTGGTGGCAGATGTGGATATGCCAGATGGCACACATGTCAAGGCATTTGTACAGATTGACGAAGAGACCAACCAAGTGATGGCTGTGCCGACACCAGTGATTGGTAGAAACTTGCAGGTGCTATCTGATGAACTCAGTCTTGGAGGAACGGAGCTAAAGAGCATCCAAAATGGCGAGGCACTGACATTTGCCGTAGAAGACGAACCAGTGACCGTAGGCATCGACCTGAAGAGCGATACTGGCATCCGCTTCGCCAACGGCGATGGTGAGCAGTGGCGCAAGGAAGGCAAACGAGAGTGGGACAAATATACCTTCGGTATCTATGGCTGTTGGGTAATTGACGATGACGGTAATCTCGACTATGTTCCAGAGGAGGAATATACCGAAGAGTTATGGAATGAGCAGAAGAAAGCAGCTGGAAGACATGCTTCTGCCGTTGCAAGAAAGTAAAGTGAAACATCAAACTTAGGGAAGAAATGAGAAAAAGACCATATTATACAGAAGACATCCTTGTGGATAAGATGCAGAGCGGTGAATACGGTTGGCTCGACTATGTGAATCATTTCAGTGAGGAATGGCAGAACGAGTATGAGGAATACTGCAAAGAACATGCTCTGTGCATCGGCAACGAGAGTGCGGAACAGTTTGTGAAGTACAAGGACGAGCTGTTGGAGCAAGGAATGGGAACAGAGAACGCTTAATACAATCATGCTATGGCGATAAGAAAGAACTTGAACCCAAGACAGATGGACTTGCAGCCAGAGATGCGTGACATCCTGATGCGTAATGGTATGCAAGCCCATATCATAGCTGATGGTGACGGTTATCAGTTAGCGGTGCAGGGACACGACTCCCCACTGCTGACCTATAACCTCACCGAGAAACAGATGTTGGCATTGACCGATTGGGGAACCAGCTCTGCCAACAAGAAGGCGTACAACACCTTTACCAGCATCATAGGCAAAGACTTCTACATGCCAAGAAACCTTGTCCATGCAAGGAATGCTAACGGAAGAGTGGCTATGGGGCTGCATGGATATAGGATTGGTGCCGGAGAGTACGGACGGTTGGGATGGAGTCCAGAGTTTTTAGGTTGGACACCGAGAATGCAGGACGGCTATCATCTACGCAGAGTCGGTGGACAGATGTTCTATGCAGGAGCACCGATGGTAGCGGAAAGACCTGACAGAAGACTGAAACCTGGTGAGTTAACCTCTGGAGGTTATGGCTTTTACTATAAAGGACAGCAACAAGTAGCATCACAAGCAGATGTATTACAAAACCTGCAAGCCGTGATGACACCTGTAGAAACACGTCCAAGAAGTCAAGAGCCTGCCAAACCCTACAAGGAACTGATAAGCTCACCTGTATATTTCTCCAACGATCAATGGCAGGAATGCCTGTCTTCACACGGTATCATCATCGATGAGAAGGCAAAGACACTCACCATCCAATCAGAAAGCACCAAAAGTGATATGGTGTATGACTTGACCGACGATGAATTGAAGGCTTTGACCAACAATTCTGTCAAGCAAGTATCTGTAGCCAAACGACTGGATATATTGAATAATGTCATCAAGGACGATTTCGCAGACAAGATAACGATGGACATGCTCAACAGCAAGGAGCGCATCCATATCGGTTTGAGTCCAGAGGTGCAGCAGGAGTTGGACGGCAAGATGCAGTTGCAATCTACCGTCGAGCCACTGCAAGTGCAGCAAGAACCTATGAACAATAAAGTAGGTGTTGTGGATGGGCAGGACTTGGACGAGAGCAAGGGATGGTTCCGTGAAGGCAAGCATGGCAGAGAAGTAACTGTTGGTGAGATACGAGTGGAGCCAGCGGAGCAAGAAGGCAAGTACCGCATGACAGCCATCATCAACGGTGAGCGAGTAAGCCACGAGATAACGCAGAAGCAGTATGACAAGTTCATGGCAGTGGATGACTACCATCGCATGAAACTTTTTTCCAAGATATTCGGTGAGGTAGATATGAAAGACCGTACCAGTTTGGGAACCAAGATAGGAGCAGCTTTGTTGGCAGGACTGGGTGTTGCAGCCGAAGTCGGCAGTGAACTTCATAGACCATATGGCGCACCTGTAGTGATAGTTGACCACCATCATGGTGCAGCCCCTGCACCACCTCGTCCCTACTTCAAACCAGGAGTAGATACACCGATGGATGTGGCGGCGAGAAACTTTGAGGCAGCCATGAACCAAGAGGTATTGCATCAGCACATGGGGAAAGGACTATAACGGAATACGCTTATGGCAAACAACGAACTGACATATAATGATTTCTTGCAGCGTCTGAACATACAAGAGTTGTTGGTGGACGCAGGCTATCAGTTGAACAAACGAGATGGCTTGCGCTATCCGTCGTATGTAAAGATGGACAGTCATGGACAGCGAGTGAGGGGTGACAAGTTTATTGTCACTGGCAATGGCAAGTGCTGTTTTCAGCCACCAGAGCAGAAGAACTACAACGTGATAGGTTTCATCAAGGAGCATCCGACGCTGTTTGACGACTATAAGCCAGGGATGTCATTGGACAGACTGGTGAATGTGGTATGCAACAGACTGTTGAATAATCCCATTGACGTGCGTGAAAGCAGAGTGGCAGAACCCAAGCGAGATGCCAAGCCCTTCAACCTGTCAGACTATGACATCCTGCGTTTCAACCCAAGGGAAAAGGACACTCAACGGAAACACTATCCTTATTTCAAGGAAAGAGGCATCAACATGGGGACCCAGTTCGCCTTCCACAAGCACTTCTTCTTGGCGACCAAGCGTCGAAATGACGGATTGAGCTTTGCCAATCTCGCCTTTCCACTGTCCTTGCCGTCCAAGCCAGATTGCATCGTTGGATTGGAAGAACGAGGCAGACCCAAGCGAGAAGACGGTAAGGCATACAAGGGAAAAGCAGAAGGAAGCAACAGCAGTGAAGGACTGTGGATAGCCAACCTGACAGGTAAGCCATTGAAAGAAGCCACAAATATTCTATGGTTCGAGAGTGCCTACGATGCTATGGCAGAGTACCAAATCAACCCGGTGAAGAGCGTGTATGTCTCGACCGGAGGTACACCGACAAAGGGGCAAATAAAGGGAATGCTGGAAGAGACCCGACAAGCGAACCATTATTTGGGCTTTGACAAAGACGAGGCAGGACGTGGCTTTGTGAAGAACTTCAAAGCAATCGCCAAGGAAATGGGATTTGCAGACTTCACGGTGCAAGCCTTTCATCCTTTGGGACAATACAAAGACTGGAACGATGCCTTGCTTGGCAAACGAGACCGACGGTTGATAGACCAAGGAGAGATAGACTTCGACTATTTCGAGTTCGCCAAGGCGCAAGAGGCTGAGAGGCAACAAGAGCAAGCCAAACAGGAGGAAAAAGAGGAACAGACATCGGGCTTCCGCAGATAAAGCACGGTGTCATTATCAAAAAGGAGAACTATGCAGCAGACATATCGGTATAGAAACATCATCATCAAGCCCCATTGGATGCAGTTTGTGATAAACGAGCTGCACTTGCTTGTGCTTATAAGTGTAGGTTTTGTATATGCAGGTATTGATGATGCCGTCCTCTCCACTTTGGTGTTTGTCCTCTCGCTCTTGTTTTCCCTATGTTTGGCATATCGAATGGTCTATCTATGCAGGATGCGGTACATCATCGGTAACGAACAATTAGTGTTTGAGCATGGCGTGTTTCATCGTGAAGTAGATTATCAGGAACTATACCGTGTGGTGGATTTCAACGAAAGTCAAACTTTCATGCAGCAACTATTCCGATTGAAAACCGTGAGCATATATTCTGGAGACAGAACGACACCAAGGCTTGACATTATCGGAGTACCGACGAAGGAAGAACTGGTGACAACCATCAGAGAACGAGTAGAAACCAGCAAACGCAGGAGGAGCATCTATGAGATTACAAATAGGTAAGATATGGTTGATAGCAATTATCGGCATAGCAACGGCATCGAAAGCCAAGGCACAATTGGTGTCATCCAATCCCTTGGAATGGATGGCATTGGCAGAAGGCAATGAACTTATCAACAGTGAGATTGAAAAGCAAATCAACGGACAGACCAAGACGGCGTTGTTGCAGAATACAATGGCTGCTGAGTTTAACCAGATACACAAATGGGAGAAGAAGTACAACAGCTACTTGAAATCAGTGAACGGCTATGCCTCTTCGCTGAAAGCATGTACCCATCTGTATGATGATGGCGTGAAGATTTTCATCACGCTCGCCAAGTTGAAGGCAGCTATTGCCAATAATCCGCAGGGCATTGTGGCAAGCATGAGTATGAATAACCTGTATATCGAGACGGCAACGGAATTGGTATCGGTTTTCAATCTATTGAACGATGCCGTGGCGAATGGTGGCACAGAGAATATGCTGACAGGAGCAGACCGCTCCAAGACCTTGTGGGCATTAAACGACAAACTATCTGCTTTCCAAAAGAAGCTCAACAAACTGTATCTGAGCATCCGCTACTATACAATGAGTGATGTATGGAACAATGTCACGGCAGGGATGATAGAGAGAAGTAATGGTGAGATTGCTACGCAAGCATTGGGGCGGTGGCGGAGAGCTGCCAAAGTCAGTACACCATAATAATATAAAAACATTTGAGTATGAGAACATGGATATTTTGCTTTGGCATAATGTTGCTTTCCGTCTGCAAGGTGCAAGCCCAGACCGACCCTGTGTTGGCAGGAATGATATACGCATATACAAACAAGGCTGGAAAGGAGTTGAAGAACCAGGAGAAGGTGATGCTGATGCAGACCACTGGTCATATATGGTTGAAAGAAGAAGTGGAAGGAACCACCAATCTGCAACGAGAGTTCAACAACTACTTGGACTCGTTCCGCTCCATCGTGGTGTATGCTGCACAGGTATATGGCTTCTATCACGAGATAGACCGACTGGTGGATAACTTGGGAGGATTCACCAAACAACTGGATAAACATCCGAGCAATGCCCTTGCTGTGGCACTGTCAGCCAAGCGCAACAAGATCTATCGGGAGTTGATTATGGGTAGCGTGGAGATAGTAAATGACATCAGGCTTGTATGCTTGTCGGGCAACAAGATGACCGAGAAAGAACGAGTGGAAATCGTTTTCGGCATCCGCCCCAAGCTGAAGGTAATGAACAAAAAGCTGCAACGGCTGACCAAGGCGGTGAAGTACACCTCGATAGCGGACATCTGGGCAGAGATAGAGGAAGGTAGCCACGACAAGGCAGACAAGAAAACCATCGTGAAGGACTGCATGAACAGATGGAAGCGAAACGGAAAGATCAAATAACAATAAAAAGATACGACTATGAGTATATGGGCAAAGATAGCAAAGTATGGCGGCAGTGCCTTGAAAGGTGCAGGTAGTGTCGCCAAGCAAGGACTGAAATCTGCAAGCAATACTGCTGTGCATCCCACCCAAGCACTAAAAGGCGCAGGAAGTGCGATGAAAACAGCCGCTGTGGGCAGCGCAGCAGGATATGTGGCATGGCAGAACCTTGTCAACGACAAGAGCATGGTGGAGATAGCCAGTGATGTGGTGGTAGGAAAAGACACCACGGAGAAAATATCCGAAGCTGTGGAAGACGTGAAAGGACTGAAGAACAAGGCTGGAGAAGCTGTGGATGCTGTGAATGGTGCCATGGGCGACATCAACAGCAAGTGGAGCGGAATGAGCAACTTCTTCCGTGGCATCTTCGGAGGCAACGGACTGGAGATGTTCGGCAACTTCTTCAAGAACTTAGGGAAAGGAAACGTGTCGGGACTGAGCCTTGCAGGACTGGTAACAGCAGCGTTCCTCACTTTCGGACGTTTCGGATGGCTTGGCAAGATAGCAGGAGCCATGCTCGGCATGATGCTCATCGGCAACAATTCCAACATCAAGAACATTGTCAGTGGTGATGGCGGTCAAGGAAGAAATGTGAACGAAGCAGAAACGACCACACGCAGTGGCGGCATGAAACGATAAACATAAAAACGACAACAACATGAGATATACAGAAGAAATGATGCTGCAATCAAAAAGCGGCTTTTGCATGCCCTTTGAGGAGCGAGGCAAGGATGTGGAACTGACACTTGGCTATGGCAAACAGAAGCATCCTGTAACAGGAACGGTGTTCTTCCATCACGGACTGGACTTTGAGGCAAATCACTATCTGCTGTCAGCCTTGGCAAGCGGAACGGTATCGGGCATTGGCAATGATGCGACACACGGCATCTACCAAGTGATACGCTACGGCAAATATGAAGTGACCTACGCCCACCTTGCCAACGTGTTCGTGAACTTCGGACAAAGCGTGAAGGCAGGAAACATCGTGGCATTGAGCGGTGACAGACTGCATTTCGAGGTAAAGTTTGACGGCAAGGAAATCAATCCGATTGATTTCCTGACCATGCTATATGGCAATGTGAAGGCAATGGAACAGACCGGTAAGACAGGTTTTCCTGAGTTTGAGACCTACGACATGAATATAGCCACACAGTATGACAAAGACCAGAAAGAGATAGAAGAATTGATGCTGCGCTTCATGCCATCGTATATGGAAGACCTGTATAAAGGTATGTATGTGACACCGCAACATGCAGAGCAGTCGCTAAGGAACATCTTTACCTTGTCAGCGGCGAAACACTATTTCTATGAAGCTATGCCATCCATCAGCAATCCGTTAGGCATCGGGCAGAGAGCTATGCCCTTGGCTTGCAAGGTGCAGAACTTGCTGATTGCGGATTTCTTGAACTATCTGGCATTGCGGCATGGCATCTATCTGTCCACATTGAGCGAAGTTCTAAAAAAAAACTCCATGACGAAGCCATAAGGACGAGTGGCATCATCGACCCGCTTGCTGAACTGGACATCGATGTGCAGAGCTTTGATATTCCAAGGTTGGTGAGCGTCTATCCCGACCGTGCAGGAGTGAGATGGTGGACAAAGGCGTGGTTCAATAACCGAGAGGAAGGAGAATGCTCCGTGGAGATAGAACTGCAGCAAGCCATCCTCTTCATCCATGACAGAATAGAGAAAGACGCTTGGCTGGAGGAATACTTTCCAAAGCAGATGGAAGTGTATCACCAAGCCATCGAGCAGACAAGAGAACAGATATTAGGTCAACTAAACGTAACGCTATAATGAGTACTATCAAGAACCCGACACGCTTTGCAGAACTGGAGTATTGCCTTCAAGGATATTTTGACGGCAAGCTGGCACCTGTGATGAAACAGGTGCGAGATGACTTGACTCACAAGCAACTGGAGGAAAGAGGCAGATACCAGAGCAGTTTGGCAGGAGTGCTTGCTTCTGCCAATCCGTATGCCGACAACACCGAGTTTGTTCTAAAGCAAACAGGTAAATGGAACAGCAAAACCACAGAGGACTATTTGGAGATGTGCAACCAGAAGATATGGAAGGACAAAAACATCGTGAAGGATTTGGCTCTTCTTGCTGGCGAGTGGCGCAATGCCGTGGTGAAGGAAATTGGACGAAGCAAATATGACGCTTTGTCGAAAGCCTGTGGCGAGGATTTGGCATACGCATACGTTGCACAAAGGATGGAAGACCTGATGATTGGGAAGCTCGTCAAGGACAATACACCCAAATCAACGGTGGACTACATCTTGCGAAAGGCAGCACAAAACAGCATCTGGGGACTGCAAGAAGAACTGATGAAGTCACCATTGACGGCAGAGATAGAAGCTCGTGGCGAGAAAGCCTACAAACCAAGCAAGACGGAGAAGTTTGCAGGAAGGGCTACCGCCTCGGTAGTGGATGCCGTGACCATGGGCGGTATCGGTAGTTGGAAGTCATTGGCAACCTTGGTGGGGAGCGACATGGCATTGGGCTATATCCTCGATTCCAAGAAGGGAAACGGCGAACAGCGGAAAGAGCAAGCCATGGAATTGAGCATCAGCAAGGGCTTATTCGGACAGAACGGCAATGCCTTCACTGGTTTTCGCTCACAAGCCAAGAAAGTGAATGCCACCGACAATGGCTATGTCAAGACGCTCAACAGCAAACTCCATAATAAGATACATATCCCACAAAAAGCATTTACGCCTATGACATGGACAGATAACAGTTTTAAGTTTCCTTTCCAAAAAGAGCAAGAGAAACGGAACGATCCGAAATACAAGAATGTACCGCTGATAGTGGCACCCGGCAAGGAAGATGCCTATCTGGAAGAGAAAGCCAAGCACGATGCAGCCAAGGTTGCAGAAGCTGAGCGTATCATCAAAGAAAGAAATGAGACAGAGGCCCTACAAGAAGATGCAGAACAGCAACAATCGGAAGATACGCAGCAGGAACAGCCAGAGCGTGACAACAGCAACGGATGGGAAGGACTGTTGAAGAACTTCGGACTGAATGGTTTCAGCGACATCGGCAATAATCTCGGCTATGTGATAGCCATGTTGCCCGACATCCTTGTTGGACTGTTCACTGGCAAGACGCAATCATTAGGCTTGAAGGACAATATGATGCCGATAGCCGCCATCCTTGCAGGAATGTTCGTGAAGAATCCACTATTGAAGATGACACTCATCGGTATGGGCGGTGCTAATCTGCTGAACAAGGCAGGACATGAAGCATTGGCAAACAAACGGGAAAGCAATGATGGAAATGCTGTATCATACGGTAATACAACATCACAAGCAGTGCAATATAAGTCCTATCCAGACGAACCGTTGAATCCCCGAATAGCCAACCCTGTGCTACAAGGCAACTGTTTAGTGGCAACCATCGACCGAGTGCCATACACCATCCAACTGCCAGAGCATGTGGTTGGAGAATATCAAGCAGGAGCCTTACCACTCAACACCCTTGCCAATGCCGTGCTTGCCAAGAGTGACCAAATGAGACAGATGGCAGAACGCAACTATGGCGAGCAAGAAGTGAGAAGTGTGAGAAACGAGACGATGGAAAACGCAGAGCAGCGAGAAGTTATTCAACGTTCAAGATAATAGAAGAAAACGTAAAACAATCATACAATGAAAGAGAAAAGTCCACAAGAGAAGAATGCGGCAGAGCGTCAAGTGTCGCTGATTACCGAAGCCCTGTCGAAAGCAACCGACAACAAGGGTGTCTGGTTGAATGAGCAAGGAAAGCAATATCCACGGTTTTACCCAAAGGGAGCGGCAGTGAGTCCGTTCAATGCCCTCGTGATGGGATTGAACTCCGACAAGAACGGATTTTCTACAAATCTTTACACGTTATTTAGCGAAGCCAAGAAGCGAGACGAGTCTGTGATGGCGCATGAGAGAGGTGTGCCGTTCAACTGGTATGCGTGGAACAAGTATGTGAACCGACATAATCCGGAAGACATCATCAGCAGAAAGGACTACCAGGAATTGTCGGCAACCGATCAGACACAGTACAAGGGCATACATAATCGGGAAATACGAGTGCTGTTTAACATCGACCAGACCATGCTGCCACTGAAAGACAAGGAGAAATATGAAGATGTGGTGAAGGCGAATGTCGGTGCGAATGAAGACAAGGCATTGCGTAGCCAAGTAAATGACTTCATCCAGAAGATGAAGGAAAACCTGATGGCGGTGCGCAAAGACGGAAGCGGAGTGGCACACTATGACACAGAAAAAGATGCTGTGTATATGCCAAAGCAAGAAAACTTTGAGCATTATAGCGATTATGTGCAGGAAATGCTGCGCCAAGTGGTGAGTGCTACAGGACATCAACAGCGACTGGCAAGGGAGGGCATGGTGATGAAAAACGGCATTGCGCCATCGGAGGATGCCGTGAAGCAAGAGAAACTGGTTGTGGAACTGGCTTCGGGCATCAAGATGATGGAAATGGGTATGCCAGCCAAGATTTCCAAGGAGAATATGGGACTGGTGGACTACTGGAACCGCGAATTGAAGGAAAATCCATGTCTGATAGATGCCATAGAGAGTGATGTGAACAATGCCTTGGACGTTATTCGCAAGGCAGAGCGTGGCGAGAAAATAGAATATTCATCATTGAAGAACGAGCAGCAGACCACCGAGATGCAAGCGCAGATGCCCAAGCATTACTTTGTAGCTGATGAGATAGCCAAGCATCCTGACAGCGAACAGAAATTTGTGGTGATAGTAAGGGACAAAGAAAACAAGAGTGCCGATGTGGTGTTGCCTGCAGGAGCATCATTGGAAGTAAACAACGAGGTGTCGGGCATGAGCAAGCAGCGCATTGAACATGCCTTGCAGAAGGAAGGTTTTCTGTCTGTCAAGTTCTACAATCCCGATGGTGCATTAGGCTACCATCCTGATGACAGTTATTTCGCAGGAAAGGACATCACCGTTGCAAGACTGAAGAACTGGCAATTGGAAGACATATCCAAGATAGACGTGAGTGATGCTGTGAGCCAGAGCAAGCAAGTGGGCTTCGACCGCATACAGATGGTGCAGGATGACAACAAGCGTTGGGCGATGTATATCAAGCCCGAAGGACAGAAGGCTTTTTCCATCTATCCCGACAAGGCGGACTTGAACCGCTTCTTCACCACATTGAAACAGGCGCAGGACACGATGGACAGTTTGAGAGTGGAACTGGCACAGAAATACTATGCGATGGCAGAGACAAAGCCAGACCTGAAAGTGGACTTGTTTGGCAGCGGTCAGCACAACGAGGTGGACATGAACCGCATACAGAAAGTGAACGTGTTCAAGGCAAAGAACGATGTCATTCTGTGTGCAGCCACCATTGATGGCGCAGACAAGTTGCAGCCTCGTGTGGTATCGCCAAGCCAATGGCAACGAATGTGGATTGCCGAAGACAAAAACGAGTATAAGAAACATCTTGCAGCAACCTTGTTTGCTGACATCCTACAGAAAGGACAGACACAGGAGCAGACTGCATCTAAAAAGCAAGTTGAGGAAACCGAGGTGAAGCAAGAAACGCAAGTTTCCACCGATAAGAATGAGGAAGAACATCGAGAATATCATGAGGAAGAGAACAAGCAAGCTTCCTCTGAGGAAAAGAAAGATATTAGGGAAGAGATGGATGCGACTGTTCAAAGAGATAATAACGCTACTGTGGAAAAGAAGGAAGAAACAAAGGGTAAGCAGAAGGAAGAGACCAAGGACACTCCCATCATGAAGCAATGGAAGGAGTTGAAAGCCAAGCATCCAGATGCTTTGCTGCTGTTTCGTGTAGGTGATTTTTATGAGATGTATGAACAGGATGCCAAGCGAGGAGCGGAAGTGTTGGGGATTACATTGACAAAGAGAAACACCCAAGCTGGTCCCTACATGGCTGGCTTTCCACATCATGCCTTGGACACCTATCTGCCCAAGCTTATCCGAGCTGGAGAACGAGTGGCTATCTGTGACCAGTTGGAGGCACCCAAGCAGAAGCAAGAGGAGCAAAATACTGAGGAGCAGCAGCGTTCTGGCGGTATGAAACGATAATAATGAGGATATAAAGACATGAGCAAGAATCAGCAATATGCAGAAAGATATGCTGCCGAGGCGATGGAACAAATGAAGCGATATGGCATCCCTGCTTCCGTCACCTTGGCGCAAGGCATCTTAGAAAGCCGTAATGGACAGAGTGAACTGTCGCAGTTGGGCAACAACCATTTTGGCGTGAAGGCTTCGAAAAGTTGGCTGAAGAACGGTAGCGACTATCTTGTCTACACCGATGACAAACCGAATGAGAAGTTCTGCAAGTATGCCACGGTGGGTGACTCATACGAACACCATTCCAAGATATTGAAGAACAACAGCCGCTACAGCCAATGTTTCAAACTCTCTCCCGACGACTACAAGGGATGGACAAAAGGTATTGAGCGAGGCGGTTATGCCACCAATGGAGGATATGCTGCCAGTTTGCAAAAGATTATCGAGATTAATGGATTACAGAAGTATGACCAACAGGTGATGCAAGAAATGAGGGCTGAGGGCAAGAAGTTCGGCGTAGAACAGAATGCAAGGACTTCAGCAACGGTATCGTCTTCGGTATCGACATCCAATAATGACGAAAAGAAGCAAACAGCATTTCAAACAACCAACGACAAATACTCATTCCCTGTGAAAAGGGACGAGTTCTTGTTTGTCACTTCTCCATTCGGTATGCGTCAAGACCCTATGGACAAAAGCAAACAGCAGATGCACAAGGGCATTGATATCAGAGCCAAGCATGATGATGTGTTGGCAACCGAGAATGGTGGCAAGGTGGTAGCTGTGAACCACAATGCCAATACTGGCGGTGGCAAGTCTGTGACAGTGGAATACGCAAGATCGGATGGAAGCAAGGTGCAAACCACCTATATGCACTTGGACAGTATCGTCGTGAAGGTGGGTGACGAGGTAAAAGCAGGACAGAAGTTGGGTGTATCTGGCAATACTGGAACGCGAACCACAGGTGAGCATCTGCATTTCGGGGTGAAGACCATATCGGCAGACGGCAAGACAAGGGACGTGGATCCTGCATCGTACTTGGCAGAGATAGCGCAGAAAGGCAATCTGAAGCAACAAGCATTGTATAACGGCAATGACCTGTTGGCAAAATACAAGGAAAATAGTTCGGCAGTGGACACGAGTCTGTCACCTGACGATTGGATGAAGAAACTGCTTTCATCCGAGGACGCAAGCACAGGATTGTCAAGTGCAGACCCGATAATGGGATTGGTGACTACCATGTATAGCAGTCTGCTTGCCCTCGCTGTGCAGATAGACAGTAAAAGCGAGGAAGAGCAGAAAGCTCAAATCTCGGAGGCTGTGAGCAAGAGACAAGTGGATTTGAAATCACTAGTACCGACCATGAAGGAATGTATGTTGAGTGTTGGCGATAATGGAAAGGCTGTGTTGCAAGCGGATAATGGTACTACCAAAGTGACGAGAGAACTGACCAATGCGGAGTTCTGCAGATTGTCACAAGTGTTGGGGGATACCAATCTAAGTAACGAAGCTAAGAAAATGCGCATCGCTGGAATGGTGAATACTATCGTGCTGACGCAACAGGCATCACAAAACTATGAGCAAGTCCTGGAACAGCAAGAAGGTCAAAGTCAGACAATGCAAAGAAAGTAAGGACATGAAGGAAAGAATGAAAAGATGGTTAGCGGTAGCGGTTCCACTATTGATGGGACTATCGCTATTTACGGCAGTGACATACGGTGTCTACTTGTTGGGCGGAGTGTATGCAACTATCGGATATATCGGGTTCAATGTCATGGTGGGAGTCTGGCTGTTTCGGGAAATCACCAGAACACCCATGATGGATGATTGACATTAGAAAATAATCAGATACTTGAAAGTTCCACATCTTGGTCGATTGAAAACGATTAAAAAAGTATTTGAACTATGATTAAATGTAACGTAAGTGTGTGCGGAACCGTCAGCAAGGCTGTAATGGTTCGCAATGGGAAGGACGGAATGCCTTTTACAACTTATTCTATAGATGTAGTGGTGCCAGCCAAGAGTGGTATCAACAAGACCGTGATTGTCAGTTGCATCATGGATGGTGACGATTCGGAAGGTATTGTCGTGGGCAACCGCATCGAGTTGAAAGGTGTGTTGACCTTCAAGAAGAAAGATGACAACTTGTATTTCAACTTGAAAGTATCGGAAGTGAACCTGTCGCCTGTATCGGAAAGCAAGGATGGCATCGTGGGCGACATGGAGTTCAAGGGCAAGGTCGGTAAGGACATTGACATGAAGAAGGACAAAAATGGAAAGGCTTTCCTGATGTTTTCTGCTTTCAGTGCAGAGAAGATTGGAGAAGAATTTGCCTTTACGTGGGTGCGCTTCGTCCGTTTCTCGGAAGAAAAGGAAGAATGGCTGCAGCCGAAAGCCGCCATCGAGGCAAAGGGCGAGTTGGAAATTTCGGTGTATAACGACAGACTCAACCTGGGCTGCAAGGTGGCGGAGTTGTGCCAGTGGGAAAAGAAACCGTATCACCCTAACAATTAGCAAGTATGGCATATTACAATAAGAGTCCACAGAATAATGGCGATGGAAAAAATGCAGAGGACAGAGCCTTGGATACCTTCGCAAATATGATGATAGAGAAGATAGAGTCGTTGGGAAGCAAGGACGGATGGCAAAAGCCTTGGTTTACGGAAGGTACATTGAGCTGGCCGAAGAACCTGTCTGGCAGGGAGTATAACGGTATGAATGCCTTGTTGCTCACCATGCTCTGCGAGAAGAAAGGCTACGAGTTGCCAGTGTTCTGCACCTTTAACCGTGCAGTGGGTTTGAACTATCAGACCGACAAGCAAGGTAACAAGAAGCAGATGACGGATGCTAATGGCGAACCGTTGCCCAAGGTATGCATCAACAAGGGAGAGAAGAGTTTTCCCGTGATGCTGACAAGTTTCACCATTGTACACAAGGAAACAAAAGAAAAGATACCTTATGACGACTACAAGCGAATGAGTGCTGATGAGCAGAAGGAGTATAATGTCTATCCGAAGTTGAATGTGTACCAGGTGTTCAATGTGGCACAGACCAATTTGAAGGAGGCAAGACCTGAATTGTATGCCAAGTTGGAAGCGGAGAACAAGCCCGAAAAGGCATTGGTGAAGGAAGGTGACATGTATTCGTTTCCTGCTGTTGACCAGATGTTCAAGGAGCAAAAGTGGATTTGTCCTATCAACATCGAACACCAGGACAATGCGTTCTATTCCATTTCTCGCAACCAGATAACCATTCCTGAGAAGTCACAGTTCAAGGATGGTGAGTCGTGGTATGGAACAGCATTCCATGAGATGGTTCACTCGACAGGAGCGGAAAATCAGTTGAACCGTTTGCATCCTCAATCGGGCTTTGGCTCAGATGAATATGCAAGGGAGGAACTTGTTGCAGAGTTGGGCAGTGCGTTGGTGTGCCAGAAGTATGGCATGACCAAGAATCTGAAGGAAGACAGTGCCGCCTATCTGAAATCGTGGCTCGGCAGTCTGAAGGAGACGCCAAGTTTCATCAAGACCACCTTGATGGATGTGAAAAAGGCAACGTCCATTCTCACGCAGAGAATAGACGGAGTGTCTTTGGAAATGAAGGAGCAACAGAGTGAGGATGTTGCAGCTTCAGTATCGGAAGAAAACAAGGATGCGAAGGACATGAAGCAATTTGCATCATCAAATGATAATGAGCAGACTGAGGTAGAAGAGGAAAAAGTCGCACGGTCTGCGTTCCGTCGGTAACGAGTCAATCTGTGGCAAACATGCAAAAATCCAAGATGCGCACATATATAATAATGTGTAGGCATCTTGGATTTTTCGTTTGGGGAGTTTTATTCTTCCTCCTCATCATCTTCTTCGGGTGATAGCCATTTCTGCCAATCTTTCTCATCGATGGTGAGGTCGTCCATTTCCCAATCATATGCGAGTTCGGGCATTAGGTCACGAGAGTAAGGGAAATGGATGGTATAGCCGATTTGTCCATAGGAGACATGGAGCGGAGTGACGCAAAGGTCTCTGCCGAAATAGCTTCGGGTGGTAAGGTATTTGCGCCAGTCGAAACGTTCATTGAGAATGTTTCGGCATAGGCGGTTGAGGTATTGTTCTATTGTCATACAGCTTGAAGTTCCAACTGTGAATAATATTGTCTGAATGCCTCATAAAGGTCAGCCATCATGACTTCGGCTTCCTCCATGTCTTTGACTATATCGGCAATATGGTAAGGTGCGCCATTTTTGCCGTGACCGTCTGAGCCTATCCAAATGTACGCTTCCTCGTCAACATCAAAGTTCTCATAATACTCATGGATATTGTCGATGAAGGCTTCCATATCATCGTCTTCAAGTTCCACGCTGAAATTGAAATCTTGACCACAGGAAGTATATTTGGCGAAGTTTACATCTGTCTTGCCATTTTGTGGCTCGGAGAAATCAACGCTCCATCCTAATATTTCGGCTATCTCCGTTATCTTTTGCTGTATCATATAGTTTGATTTTTAGCAGCCATAGGCAAGAAGCCTACGGCTGATGAATGGTTTAAACTTCTTCCCTGTCATATATGTCAGACAGAAACGACTGCAATCTCTCGTCGGGAATGTTTCCGATTGGGCAAGGCTTGAAGCTCTTGTCCTGCAATATCGGTATCTTGGGAAGGTTATGTCCGACATCCACGCTGATACTTTCCATTTCCTTGATGGAAGCATAGCCATATTCTGTATCGGCAAGACCGACAACGATAGAGAACAGCGTGAAGTCATTGCCTTCCGGCTGACCTTCCAATACATACCAACGGACTTTGCCGATGAAGAAGACGCATTGGCAAATGGCATCCTTCTTCTTGCCGTCCTGTGAATAAAGCGGATATTGCTTGAACTGCTCCGCCAACTGTGGTGTAATCAATCTGCTTGTCATAACTGCATTATTTATTGGGTGAATACTCTGATGAAGATGGATAGTAGAGCTGCTGCTCACGCAAGGCTTCAATGGCTGCATGTGCCAAAGTGCAAGCCCATTCATTGCGAAGGTCATAATAGCCCTTCTGATAGTTTATTGCCAACTGCTCCATGAAAGCCATCATCACCTTGAACTTCTCGTTTACAAGAAAACGGTGGTCATTGGCAAACTCGGCACCCACCTTGGATGCGGAACACATCTTGCCGTTCACGAAGCGTGAAAACTCATTGGCAAACTCCTTGTCTCTTTCGTTAATCATATCGTTCATATCTGTTCGGATTAAATTGTGAAACTTCTTTTTCTTCCCTATTCTCGAAGCCTTTACGACTTCATCGAGGGAATTGATTTTACGTGCAATCAAGAGTTCGGACATGGAGGCAGACAAGGCAAGGAATTGGGTGATTATTTCATTGGAATACCCCAATCTTTGATTGGCGGAAGGCTGCTAAGGAAATAACCAGCCAATAGCAAGGCGGTACTTGACAGTCTGGTGGGCTGAACTAAATTTGCTAAGGAAAAACAAGGGAGGATGAAGGGTATGGGAATATTCTAGTGACGAAAAGTGGTAAAATTACCACTTTTTGATAATAGAGATTTATTTGAACCGACATATACAGTTCGGACATTCCCGTTTTTTGTCATTTGTGTCACTTTTCGGGAATTGTATTTCTGAAAATATCCCTGTTCTATCTTCGCACTATGTTAAATAGTATTGAACAAGATGAAATATTGAACAAAAAGTTCGTTCGTTTAAGTTTTGTTCATTATCTTTGCAGTGTTCAATCAAATTGAACACAACTGATATATTGAACAAACAATATAAAATGATGGCAAACAATATCATAATAAACCAAGCATTGGATGCTCTTAGAGCAAGCCTTCCTGTGGGGGATGTTGTGTCAACAACAGCCGTCAAAGTAAATTGTACCAATGAAAATGATGTCACTGTTAAGATCATGAATGTAGATTTTGTGTGTCATGTAAGGGAAAACATAACCAAGGCCACATTAAATCCGACATTAGCTACTATGCAAACTATGAACAATGACAAGCAGCAAATCTTGCTTGTTACGCAATATGTCACGCCACAGGTATCAACAGAATTGGCAAACAGAGGCATCAACTATCTTGACTGTGCAGGAAACTGCCTTGTCAGATATACAAAGGCAGGAAACTTGATTTTCCAAATATTTAATCAAGGAAGGAAAAATACAGAGTCCAAGGTGAAACCCTATCCCGTGTTTCAAGATGCAGGATTGAAGGTCGTGTTTTATCTGTTGCAAAATGCAGACAATATAAAGAAGCCTTATCGAGAGATAAAAGAGCAAATTGGTGTATCTTTGGGAAGCGTGAAAAACGTTTTGGATGAACTTGCAAGACGTGGTTTTGTTTGTGACACTAAAAACGGTCGCATAATAAAAGACAAAAAACAACTGCTTGACTTATGGGTTAGCAATTACAATGAAGTATTGAAACCCAAATTGCTGGTAGGCGCAATGGCATTTCGAACAGAAGCGAATAGAAATGAGTGGAAAAACATAGCATTGCCAAAGGGCATGTCATGGGGAGGAGAGCCTGCCGCAAACTTGACGGATGGCTACTTACAACCAGGAATTTTCGACATATACACAGAAATACCTGCAGCACATCTTATACGAACAGGTGTCGTCAAGCAAGATGCAAATGGGGAAATTCATCTGTACAACAAATTTTGGAATTGGGAAACAGACAACAGAACTGTTCCTGCTATATTAATCTATGCAGACTTGATGGGTAGTGGCAATAGTCGCTGCTTGGAGGCTGCGCAACGCATATTAAAGAATGAGCTTAAAGATTTCGAGTGAAAAGATAAACAATCCATTTCTTGTGGATTTGTTGGAGAAACTTACAGATAGTTTCCGTAGAATGGATCACGACTTCTTTATCATAGGAGCCACCGCTAGAGATATAGTCATGCAGCAGATGCTGAACACGTCATCACGTAGAAAGACAAGAGACTTGGATCTGGCTATAGCTGTTCCAAACTGGCAGGAATTTGACAAAATCAAAAATAGTTTGATTGCGGATGGTTTCGAGAAGGACAAGGCAAAACACCAACGCTTCTATTATGGTGACTATGAGATAGATGTTGTTCCATACGGATATGTCGCCAAGGAAGATGACAACATCTATTGGCCACCCGAAGAAACAATTGCCATGTCCGTAAAAGGGTTTGACGAAGTGCTTTCTGATGCTATAACGGTTAGTATTGATGACAGATTCACTGTAAAGATAGCTTCTTTGCATGGATTATTCTTGCTGAAGTTCAATGCTTGGATGGACAGACATCTAACCACAAACAAGGATGCAGAGGATATGTCGTTCATATTGGACAACTACCTTATGGCAAACTTGGATCGAGAAGCGTATATGGAAGTGTATGATTGGGAAGATTTTGACGAATATGTAGCTGGTGGCTATTGGCTGGCAAACGATTTGGCAAAGTTATTGAACCGAGACCAACTTGTATATTATGCAGACAAAATTGACGAGGAATTGCAGTTGGAGGAGAGAAGCTATTTGATAAGCCAAACTCTCAATTCACAATCGGGTTTGAATTATGACCAAGTAAGGAGAACATGGCAAGTCATTTCAGAAGTGTTTCGCTCTGCTACAGAAGAAAGGGATTTATAATGATAGATATAAATTATTGTAGTCAAAAAGGCTTATGTGATACAAACCAGGATTTTATCTTGTGCAAACAATTACAAGATGGGAGTTGCATCGCTATCCTTGCCGATGGTATGGGTGGCTTACAATATGGTGAGATCGCAGCTGCCACTGTTGCACAAAGTATTTATAAAATATTGGCAGAACATAATTCTGTGGATATAAGAGAGCTGTTAGCAAAGGCTTTTGAACAAGCAGACATTGCAGTTGCAGATAAATGCAAGACTCTTTGTTGCAAAATGGGAGCAGCAGTTACCGTCTTATACATAAAAGATGATACTGCCTATTACGCATGGCAAGGAAATGTTCGTCTATATTACAAAAAAGAAAAAGGTATACATCAACTTACTGAAGACCACCAGAAGGAAGATGATAATTGTACCTTTCTGACTCGTTGTGTGAATGGAAGAGGTTTCCGCAACCCTATATCCATTCAAGAAACGAAAATATCAGACATGGACTTGTTGTTTTTATGTACAGATGGATTTTATCAATCCAAGGATTGCATAGATTCTGTTATAGTAGAAAACAAATTGCCAAGTCGTATAGAATACTTGGAAGATGATGCATCCTGCATTCTCATACAGTTGCATAACCCTTGATAAGATAAGAGATATGGCAAAGAAGAAGCATAAAGGACATTACTGTAAGATTTGTGGTGAATACAAGTCGAACGAGTCATTTTCGGGGAAAGGTCATGTCCAACACATCTGTAAGGAGTGCATGGGTGAGATGAAGAAAAGCAACAAGAAGATTTTGGACTTGCCTTTCGGGGATGATGAATTTGAAATTGTTGATGCCGATGAATATATCGATACTATTTTATATGGCAACAACGAAGAACGAGAAACCAAGACTTTCAAGAAACTCAGCCGTGAACAGAAAATGGTGTTGAAAGTGATAGTGCAAGATGAAGTTACGTTCTATTGGCAAGCCCATCGACAGATACCAGTAAATGACAAGTTAAAACAACTCAGAAGTTCTGTCAATACTGTAGTATATGAACAGTTGGACTTTGCCATAAAGGATGACACGATGTTCAAAGCTTATATACAAGAGCAAGTCATCACTGTCATAAACAAGATATTGCGACAGGAGAAAGAACAAAACAACCAATAGCAGAAAGAGTCCATTCATCACGAACGGACTCTTTCTTTTGATAATCATTGTTTTGCAGATTACCGCTTATCGTATGAATGATAGTAAAACACATTTACTGTGCAAATAGTCTGACAGCCGTATGACGGTTGGCTGCAATTGGTGAATACTCATCAATACCGCCCTCGCTTTTTGATATTATCATGGACTTGTCAATGCCTCTTACCATGAGCTGTTGCGTAATATAATCCGCTCTTGACTTGCTGAGAGGATTGTTGATGCCATCGTTTCCTGTGGCACTGTCGGCAGCACCAACAACGGAAATTTTGAGATGATAAGCCTTTGCTACACGAGCAAGCTCATCCAAGTTTACCATCTGTGAAACGTCAACCAACTGCGTGGTTCCAATCTTGAAAAAGAAGAACACTGGCGAACCGATGCACTTGGTTTCACCTGCCATTTCTGCAACGTATTTGTTCCAAGAAACAGAATCGGAAACAGAGAAACTATACTCCAGAGAGCGGCTTGTTTTTGGTTTTCCCATGCCATTCCAATCCTTGTGAGCCAATCTTGCACGGAGCGAGTTCAAACCGCTGTAGTCATTTTTCGGGTAGATGTGATACTCCGTACTATCCGCATAATATGTCAGGCGGTCGGCATAGGCTTTCAGCAATCCTTCAATCTCCAAGATCTTTCTCATTTCAGCGATGGCATTGGCATCCTCCGCATGAGCTTTGCTTAACTTTTGGTTGCGAGCCAACAAATCATTGGTGTAATCTGCCAGCCATTTGTTCTGGTTGATATAAGGAGCGGCATCTACAACCTTCTTCCAACCGGCCTTCCCGATATTGAAAGTCAGTCCGGCAGACAAGGTGAACAAATTGTCACCAAACTTATTGGATGCGCCAACACCATCAAAGTCACGGAATGTGGTTGCGCCACCCAATTCCATGTTGACCGCCAAACGCTTTGTTAAACGATATTGTCCAATCACACCATAGTTGATGACAAACGGACTCTTGCCGTTATCCTCGTTATGGATAATACCGCAACCAGCATACGGAATGAATCCCCATCTTTGTGTGGTGGCATGGTCTTTGACAAAACTGTTGGTCACATTCCAAAGAAAATCCGCATGAACCATCTTGTAATCACGGACATTCTTGCTGGCATCCTTGAACTGAAAACCTTGGAAACTAAATCGTCCACCAATCTCTGGCGTGAACCATTTTCCTGCCTCTATTGCCAGGGAAGGTTTCATCCTGTCGAACAAGTTCCATGTACCATGCGGTTTTCCTACAAAAGCAGAAGTGCCACCCGATACACCAACGAACCAGTTGGAAGACCATGCAGAAGGAACTGCCACTTCTTTGAGGTATGTAGGCTCAATTTGTCGAAGCATATCCTCGTTTATGCCAGACGGTACCAAATCATCCGTGCCATCATCTATTGTCTCTGTATTGGCGTGTAATTGTCCGCATAGGCACAATGCCATCATAAATATTGCTTTTCTAATCATAAATTTCAATTTGTCGATTATTCTTTCTATTAACGCTTTCTACTCTTGCTGCCTTTCGGTCGCATCATCCTGTTTGCCATCGCAAGGCAACGGTGCGCCCAACGCCTGTCATCTTCGTCATCGTTGCGTCCCCATTTCATGTCATTGCTGCCACCGCCTCCGCCACCTTGCCCTTCGGCAAATGTCGTAGCTTGGTCGATGTAGCCAAGATACAACAATGTGGCACAATGCAGAACTTCGGCAGTGCGCTCGGCTATGGTTTCCAATGGCGAGCCGTCAAATGCGGCTTTGATTTCAGGTGGCAACGATGCCATCGTAGAACGGTAGTCAGTGACCATGCTTTCCAACATAGCTGTCTTGATAAGTGTGCCAGCACCAGTCTGAGCTTCACGAGAGAACTGCATGGCATCCTGTCGAAGCGTCTCTGTCCGCTCCTTGACAAACTCCATATCCTTGTTCAACTCGTCCAACTGCCGGTCAGCTACAGCGAGCTTGTCTTTCTTGTCTGCCAGTTTCTCATCAACGGAAGCCAACTCATTTTGCAATTTTTCTAACTTCTGTGACAAGATGGAACTGTCACCCTCCTTGTTGGCAATCTGCACCTTTAACTTGTCAATCTCCAACATCTTCTGATGTTTCTCTTCTTCCAGATGTTCCACCATAGAAGAGAGACCTTTCACACGACGTTCTGCCAGTGCTATTTCCACCCGAAGATCGCTTACAGCCTTGTTAAGGTTGTCCAGTTCCTCTTCCTTTGAAGAACATTCCTCGGACAGGTGTTTGCGGTATTCCTCCGTAGGTCTGTGTCGTTGCCGAGTCTCCGTTTGGCTCGTTCCACGCACCAGTCCCCAAGGCTCATTGACCATCGCCAACTCGTCATGAAGTTTCGATGTTCGTTGACTATATTCCCGATTGTTGGCACCTGCGAAGATTTCCTTGAAGGCAAACTTGCCGTCCTTGATTGGCAGAAGAACGCAATGGATGTGTGGTGAAGTCTCGTCCAAGTGTACATAGAAGGCAACGATGTTCTCCTCACCATACTTTCCTGCGACAAAATTATAAATGTCCGTCGCCCATTGCTCAATCTCTGGCATACGCTTGACGGCATAATTCTCCTTGTTGTCGCCGGGCTTGAAGACCACCTCTTGGTCACCGAAGGCAAGCTCACGCATCTTCCATTGCGAACCGCTGAAGATGAAGTCCGCCACCGTTCTGAAACGTGGCTCAGTCAATCCCTCATTCTTGTCCTTGATGCCACGAGCAGCCAAGTTCTCAGCCATCATCTGTGGTATGGACTTGCTCTTGTCGATAGGTGCTATCTTGCCTCCCTTGGAAATCTGGAAGTTCAGATGCTGTCTGCCGAAGTCATAGTTACCCTTGGCAATGGCTACCTGCCAAGCCCGGTCGCTCCAGTTGCGTTGGTATTCACGGCTGAGAGCGGCGGCGCATCCCTTACGTCCCCTGACGTTCAAAACCTGCTTTGCTATTCTTTCCATATCTCTGATATGCTTATATGTGTCAGTAAAAATGGTGTCCCAGCTTGCTGCCTTGGCGGACACTCTCCCGAAGACTTTTAGGTCGTAGGGGTAATGAGTTACCACACTCCCTAAATTCGTGAACAGTGGGCAAGCCCGATGCGCTAAAAAAGGCAAGCCACGACGAGTGTGCTATGCCAGTGCCGAACCGTGAGGTCTTACAAAGAGAATGTCCGTAAGGCAGCTACAAAAGAACAGAATGAATTCTACTTATGGTTGTCCGCTTTGGCGTTTATAACTGGCTTGGCAGCAGTCTCAACTGTTGAGGTAGAAATGCAAGCCTTATAAGCGGAACACAGGGATTGGAAAAGGCTCATGTCTTCAGCTGTGTTCAATTTGACGGAAGCAGCCTTTCCATGACTGGCGATGTCGGGCAGTTCTTTTATCAGAAGGAGCAACTGGAGCCAGTCTCGATTGAGAACACGAGTGAAGAACTTGAAGATTGCGTTACGCAACTGAAGTTTGTTATGTTCTTCCTCATCTACAAGAGGCATACAATCCACAAGTCTGCCAATCATGCAAGTGGCAATGTCATCAGATGAAAGTTGGTTGTCAGATGATGTAGAAGCAGAGTTGCTTTCTTGCGATAATGCTACTGCACCCTTTACAATCTGGCCACAGACAACGGCAGTCTCTTCTGTGGTGGAAGTGCCATTGAACCAACTGTCCATTGTGAAACGGATGATTGGCTCCAGGATACTATTTCGCATTGTCGGAACGTTACCGTCCTTCATGCCGATCATCGTGATGATGGTGTATTTCGTTTCAAACTCCTGGCAGTGTATCAGCCCATGTTCCGTTAATTTTTCGAGAAACTGACGCACGGTGGCACGATGCCAATGCCAGTCCTCCGCAAGTTGGGTTTTGGTTGTGATAAACTGAAAATCTTTCAATTCGTCTGCCACTTCCTTGCTTACGGCTTTCGGCATGTAGTGTTCACAAGCCTTGTCCAGCAGATAACAGAATGCCTCATGCTTGGAATACCGCTCGTTATGTCGGTCCTGGAGAGATGCCAGAAAGCCGACAGAGAGGCTTACCTTTATATTTTCCTTTCGTATATGTTTCATTGAAAATGTCTTGTTGATGTTGTGAAATAATGATTCTCATTTTAGACTGAGTGTTGTAGAATGTGCCAAGTACCAAGTGGCATATTCCAAGAATGGACTAAAAGTAGAAGTTTACGATGTCCTCAGAACATTGCGCCAAGTGTCTGCCACTGTCAGGACATTGTGCCTTGAAGATGACCTTTGAGGACGGATAGTAGATGGATGCCACCAAGAGTAAGCCTACCATCACCCCCAATGTGTACAGATGGGGAGTGAACATGAACACCAATGAGGCTGTAAAAGCGATGGCACATGATTTCCTGTTGTCATGCAACCTATGCAGCAGATAGTCTGCATAGGAGAACTTGAACAGCAACAATGCCAACAGTGCCGTTACATGAGCACCAATCTCGTTGGGCTGTACTTGATATGCCACGAAACTGAACACCAATATTGCCATCAGTAACAGCAGTGTGTACAGTTTCCGAAAATTATGCGAAAACACCATGCGGAGATAAAATCTCTGCATCATCCGATTGTTCTTCCTGTAGCACATCGTTGATGCCAAGAGAAGAAGCATAGGGAAGAAAAGAAAGATAATCTTGAATATCATAGATCAAATTGTAATGTAAAACGGTCAATAACCTTCGAATAGCTCCAACTCAATAATTCCATAGGTGACTTCCATGAAAAGTCGCTCGACATCCGTCATTGTCAAAGCATTTGATGCAAGGCGTTTCTTGAAACCAGCATCCTTTCTCATAAGAATCTTGGCACTTCGGTCAATGTCAAGCAGAGGAATATGCCACTCCTGCCCACGGACATAATCATTGTTGGAATGACAGGCCCGAAGGGTAATACACCGACAGCAGACGGTCTGCACCATGCCATGCCGTGAAACTGCGGTGTCTTTCCAATGGAACGAACTGTCAACGTCTATCCATGTGTGGCATTTGTGGATGATGTCCACGATGTTCTGAAGCTGCATGTCACTCATAAATGGAACGTAATGTCACATGAAACACATCAGCATGTCCGCCTTGTCACGCTTGTACTTGAAGAAGCCTGTCCTCGCTTGCAGTTCCATGTCGTGGCACAAGTCACCGTACATGAACTCCAAGGACTCATAGATTTTCACCATGACGGAGTGGACATTTCCATTGGCATCCGTACTGGCATTCATCTTGTACATCCGCCCGAAATTAGGGTTGGAGAAGGCACAGCAGAACTGTCCGAACTCTGTATGTACGGAAGTCACCTTGTGGTAAAGGATGACCAGTTCCATCTGGTCTTCGAACAGGTTCATCACCTCTTCGAGAGGACAAGGCTTTTCCAACTTGAAGTCAAGCAGGACATAGCCGTCTTCATAGACTGGCTGTTCCATGCGCTCCTGGTTGATAAGCTCCGGCAACTGCAATGGTGCAAGTGCCAGGAAGTCGTTGAGAAATTTATGCAGCATAACTATTGTGTTTATAATGAAGAAATGTATAGCTTGATGAACATATCTGGTAACCCGTCTGTCATATTCTTGTCCATCTGCAAGGAACGGCTAAGATTGGCAATTGTGCCTAAAGCATCTATTGACAGTTGCACCAAATCCTTTCGCTGATTCTCTGAAAGCATCGCCATTCCGAAGTCATCAATGGACAGGAATGGTTGCAGTATCATCCAAAAATAGGCAGTCCGTTGTTCTGCGGAAGTAACCTTTCCACTCTTAATATCAGCAACGCAAGTCTGCGCATTGGCGATGATTCTTCGATTGGTACGAACCGCCATATATGCCACGGCTTCCCTTGCCGGTAAGTTTCCTTTCCTTGAAGATTGAGCAATCATCTTGCACACATCTTCTGTTCCACTTGTTATATGCGAAACCGACACGTCGCTCATCTCGTATAGATGAGATAGAAATGTTCTGAACAGCCTATCCTCCGTTTTCAGAAAGTCGAGGAACTGTGATTGGTTGGCAATGCCTTCCTTCTTCACCTTCTCCAAGAAGAAATGATAGGTGGTCAAGATCCTTGTCTTGTCACCTTTATATAATGGTATGGTGTCCATACTCTCAAAAAACTTTGAAGCCACCAAGGAAAGGCTGTCCGTTTCCTTCTTACTTTTATAAGGGGAGGCGTTCATCTTCAACAGGAGCACATCCCTGAATGTCCTTCGCTTGGCGGTAGCTATGCGCATAAACTCGTCACGGATGGAGTCATGGACATTGGAAAATTCTTCCAGAGGAAACGAATGTGCCTTTTTGATGGTGTCTCGCATCAGACAAGCAGAAACCGAGTCTTCTAAAAAACGCCATTTGGATATTTTGTCGGCAAGGTGTTCCATAGACAAATCCTTGTCTGATTTCATCCTTGAAAGGAACACCTTTTGCGCATCCAATGCCTCCCTTGCATCATGGAAAGATGATTCATTGGTATTTTTTGAACAGGATGCCAGCAAAAGAATGGCAAGTATGATGGCAGACAACATGGACATATGTTTTCTACCATCAAAGTATGATATGTGAAAACTTGAAGTGCAAGATTGTTTGCATTTCACCCTCAATCGGCTTTTTGCCGCAGATATGATAATATTTATACTTTCCATTTCGGACTTTGTTTGAAATTTGCGGTGCGAATTTACAACTATTTATCGGGTATTCATTCAAACTAAATCAAACTTTATGTTTTATTCTCATTCATACTTTATAGCATGATATGAAATGATAATATATCCAAGAAAGTGCAGTACATCAATCTTTAATTAACTATAATAATTATCAGAGTATGATTATACTTTGAAGGAATATAAGTATCTTTGTCGGCAAATTACAAATCAGTGTATAATAGCTATGGCAAAAGTAGGTTACATATTTAACTCGGAGCAGTATGACACATTCACCTTTGACCGGGCTTGGATGGAGAAGTATGGCTGCTGTCGTATCATAGAAGATAGTGCAAGTCAAGAGAAGACACGCCCGGAATGGAAGCAGCTCATGGATTGTCTGGAACGAGGTGACGAACTGGTCATCTCGAAGTTCAGCAATGCACTGCGTGGCGTTCGGGAATTGGCGATGTTCCTGGAGTTTTGCAGGGTGAAGGTGATAAGGATAATATCCATTCAGGATAAGATTGACTCAAAGGGGGAGTTGTTCCCAAGTACATCAATAGCCGATGTGCTGTTCATGTTCGGCTCGCTATCGGAAGAGGTTGTCGCCTTGCGCAAGGCTGCTGCCCACGTGGAATACATTAAGTCGGGTATTAAACCAGCTAGGAGTTCAACTCCAAAGAAAGGCATCGACCGTGAGAGGAACATCGTCAATATGTATAACAACAACTACACTATCGATGACATCTGGAAGGTCAGCGGCTTCAGGAGCCGCAGCTCGGTGTTCCGCATACTCAACAAGTATGGGGTGAAACTGAACCGTGGCAAGTTCAGCGGACCGCTTGGCAAGAGAAAACCAAAGAATGAAAGCGAAATATAAAAGGTGATTTTATGAAGAATATACTTTGTTTTGAGGGAGAATGGAAATTCAATACCCACAAAAAGCCTGAACGCTTTGATTTGAATAGCGAGCCTATTCTTAGAATGTTGAAAGAATATCATAAATGCGATGCTATTTATAGGCACATTTTGACAAAAGAGGATTTGAAACTCTACATAGAGTATTTCAACAGGAACAAACGTGAATGGAATAAAATAGACATTGTTTATATAGCTTGTCATGGTTGGTTTCATTCTATAAGTTTAGAGGGAGAGAATGGAAATGTTGATTTACAAGAATTGGCAGATATAGCTGGGGATTTCTTCCGTGATAAAATAGTTCACTTTAGTTGCTGTAAAACACTCGCTAACACCTCTGAAGTTGAGCACTTCAAGTCTATTACAGGCGCAAAATTGGTATGCGGATATAAGAAGAGCGTAGATGCTATGAAATCAGCCATAGCTGACACGGCTTTACTGAATGAATTGATAACAAGCAACAAGCCAGGCAATATCAAAAATATTGCCATTAGTAAGTTTCGCAAAACATACAAATCCTTATTGAACGAATTAGATTTTTGTGCAATGTAGATAAATGGTGAGCCATACTGCAACTGATGCTTGCAGTATGGCTTTCCCATAATACTTGGCAGATAAGGCAATTCCTTATCTGTCTCTTCTGAAATCATTTCGCTTGTCTACGTGGAAAAGGCTTTTAAGCGTTCCGCCTAAAGCCTTGAACACGAAGAACACCACGAACAAAGATACGATGTCGTCCATACGCTATAGCTTTCGTTTGTTATACTTGTGACTTGTACAGATTGATGATGTCCATCCCCATCGACTTGGCTTTTCGGCAAGTGTAGAACGTGCCGCCCTTGGGCTTGCCGTCGAAGAAAGCAATCAGTCCGCACGAATGAGAAAGCATATAATCATTTCGTCTGAGCAAGCATCCATTGAAATAGTGCTTACTCAACAGGATAGCATCGTCCGCCTTGTCAAGAATATCCCAATAGCGGTCTTGCTCCCTTGCGCTCCACCTCTCGTTCTGACCGTCATAGGGAATGACGGCAATAAGTTTCAGATTGGGAAGTTCCACTTTCAATGAAATCACCTCCTCGGCTGCCAACATATCGAAACCGAGTGCCATGCCACAATAGAAATTGGTGATGCCCATAGCATAGAGCAGCCTTATCTTGCCACTCAGTTTCTTCCTTATCTCGTCCTTGCGGTCTTCCGCTATCGTGCGATGTCCCGAAAAAGCCACGGAATTGGCTTTGATGTACTTTGTCTTATCCATATCACTTTGCATATTTATAGTGTGTGCGTCCCAAGAAAAGACCTCCTAATACGTTTCCGCCAAACATTTCCAACTGATTGGCAAAAATGGCATAGCTTGCGCCGGTCGTTACCACATCATCAAAAACATAGATGTCCTTGCCTTTGAAGTAGGCTTCATCAAACTCAATCACTTGTGTCTTAGTGATGCTCTTTTCCTTGTCATGGCGGTGCTCGTGTACTGCCAAGCGGTCGCCTGAAACGGATATGTGCGAATAGCCGTTGATGATGCCGCAAAGCTCGCTCACACGATTACAGAAAGCCATGTATCGACTCTCGTTCTTGGCTTGGGTGCTGGCTGGCACACATACAAACACGATGTCCTTTATCTTCTCACCACAAACTTTGATAAGATGTGCTGCGGTCATTTGCGCCACCTTCTCAAAAGCGTTGTCCCTTGCATCCTTGAACGCCCAAATCAGTTGGCGTGCAGCCACTGCGTCCTCGCCCACATTGCGAACCCTCACAGGAAAATACTTCAAGAAGAAATCCATCCTCTTGCTCAGCTGTCTCTTGATGTTGTCGTCTATCATTCTTGCCATAGTCGGAAAAATTATTTGCGTTAAACTCGATTATTTATTTTCCCTATTTTCGGAAGCCTTTCGGCTTGCCCAAGGGATATTTTTCCGCCACGCAAAGGAGTTGGAAGGCAAAAAGACAAATCGGAAGCGAAAAATACGCTCTATATGCAAGGCACATAGAGGAAGATTTTTTGAAAAGCATCCATGATGCCCAATTTGGCATTTGCCACGCAACTGGTACCTTTGCGGAAAATATCCGAAGCGGCAAAGACGATGGACGAAATGAAATGGCTATAAGTGTTACTACATAAGATTACAACAAGAAAAGGGTGGGTGTGGAACTGCGCCATTGGTGCAATTCCGCAAGGGAGGGACGAAGTGCTATAAAGAGAGAATGGCTTGCCGATTATAATAGAAGGACGGGACAAAGATGCAGCAGGAATAATTGGGAAACTCTCTTGGCATTCATGCCGAGTGTGTTTCCGCTCCAGCCTTCATGCCATGTGGCTTATTGCAGTAGCGACAGTTGGTCGCCACAGTCAAGGAGCCTTTTGGCATGAAATCTTTGTGACGGCTATAAAAAGGGTAAACCATGGATTATAAAAGGAAGACGAGAAGCGAATATAAAAGATATGGGTGGGAGTGAAACTGCGCAACAGCCAGACAAGCAACTTAACGAAAGGGGTGGCATTGGTAGACAGCATGTAAGTGACGGTTGCGTCACGGATGCCGTTAGCCAATGCCATTCTGTTCGTGCTTGTCCTTCGGCAAATGGTCATTCTTCATCTTTCGGGATCTTACTCCCGATAAATAAAGAATGTCGCTTTGACGAACTGTTGGTGCGGTTTCGCAGATGGGTGGGGAAAAGTAATAAAAAGGGAAGACGGCTTGACGCTTATAATAGCAGTACGCATGCGGTTATAAGAGTAAACTTGCTAATAGTGGCTATAAAAGTAAACATGGTTGTATGAGCAAAACAAAAGCGACCGAAGCCGCTTTGTTTATTGGAGAGAATGAAGAAATCCTATTTCTTGCCTTTCTTGGTAGGCTTTTCAGGCTCTGCCGCTGGAACTTCCTCCTTGTCTGGTGTAGGATAGAACTTGTTTGCGATGAAGACGATGCGGTTGTGCTTGGTGCCTTGCTGATCAACCCACTCGTCTGGCTTGAAGTAGCCCTCGACGGTGAGCATGGTTTCCTTCTGCAGTTTGTCGAAAGAATCAACATGCTCGTTCTTGCGCCATGCCTCCATGTTCATGAAAGCTGATACTCTGTTGGTTTCCTCACCATTCTTCTCCTGACGGCTGACTGCCAATGAGAAACGTGCTACAGAAGCGTTGGTGAACTGACGGATTTCTGTGTTGTTGCCTACGAATCCTGTTACTACGAAAGTGTTCTCGATCTTTTTCATATTGAATTACTTTTTGAAGTGAAACTTAATTTTTACATGCAATCCAAGAGCAGGGATGTGGCACATGAGGGCAGCACCATGAAAATCGACTATAATACTCGTTTTCTGTTGGCGGTGAGGAGAAAAAGGAAGATTATCGGCTATTTTATTGGTCACAGCGAAGCGACCGCACAAGACGGATTCCATCTGTCGAAGCATCACGCTACCTTTGCATAGGAAAAATAGTGGCTTCAAAAAATCTGTAATTCAAAAAAGGACGCAAGAACACCGTAACAGCATCGTATGGCTCAATCATTTGCAGTAACCATCACCAATGCAAAACACGTTTCCATGGCGTGTGCCGTCATAAACAATGGTAAACCAACAGGCAATACACTTTTCCGCATGGAGGGTGGTCGCATGAGCATATTGACAAAGACAAGCAGAAGGAGAACCTGCTTCGAAGGCTACTCCTATTTGTAGAGGAAGGTAAGCATGAGCAACCAACTACAATCGCAATGCTGCAAACAAGATCCATCCTCAGACAAAAGGCTTCATTGTACGAAAAGCTCCAAGAAAGGCGTAGTCGCAGATTTTATCTCATACAAAGAGGTAGGTCGCCATTTGGCGAATACAACCATCAAAGCATAGCCATATAAAAGTTTATCGGCAAACGATGAAGGGAGTTTGCCGTTACATACAAAAGGGCTTTTACTGGCGGAAAGAAAAAAGATGCCTGGCGAGTATAACCTTCACCAAGCATCCTTTTCGTCAGTCATAGACAAGAACGTCATCACGTCTTTCTACAATTTCCTTGCCATTGCGCAATTTCACTACGATGTCCTCACCATAGTCTGCAACCACGAAACCTTCTGTGCGTCCTCTGTAGGGTATCAGCAGTGTGCAACTGCAACCGATAATGTCGGTCAATTCTTCGTATTCAAACATAGCTCTATAAAGTTTGTGGGTTCTCCGAATGATAAATCGCCTTGCAATCCTCAACCTCGGCAGGTAGTCCAAAGGCAGGATAGTGCGAGAATGATGCGTTTCCATCTTGGCTGAGTGGAGAAACAATCTCCACTTGCCATTTCTGCATGAAGCCATCAACCATCTTGATGTCTTCATCACTCAATCCCGTAGGGTCGCCATTGATGATGTAGCATAATGCCCATGTGGGGATTTTCTCTATCGTCTCAAATCTTTCCATCAGTCAAACGTGAACTTGTTTATATAAAAATAGGTGTCCACGTTCTCATACTCATAGCCGTTAATGAAGTCCACCATTTCATCTTCGGTTCTGTCACCTTGCGAGATACCCATCTTCTCACACCACTTGGCAATAGCATCTTGGCAAGTGTCAAAGATGTCCTCACAAGCATCCTCGAAAGGCTCACCCGAAGAACTCACACAGCATTCCTCTGGGAAGAAGCCTTGCTCGTCATGGACATAGAAAATGTCGCATCCACATTCTATCTCACGATAACTGACGGAAAGTTCTCCACCAAGAACTTTGTTCAGTTCATCAAAGAACTCCTCACAGGCAGACCATGCACTTTCGGTGTCAAAGGACAACAAGCAGATGTCCTCGTCTGCCTCAAACTCTGCCCAATAGATATATCCTCTTACCGATATGCCCATCTTCTCATAGTCGATGCCATAGTGTTCCGCCAACTTGTAGAGATGTACGTTCTTGGTGTTCACCTCCATTGTTTGGAGCGTGTTCCAAAGGTCGGCTACCGCCTTGCGTTCGCCCATCACCTTGTACTGAGTGTCACAAATGTTTGCCATAAGTCTTCATTTTTTTTATTCCCTAATTTTGCATCTGCAATTTCGGGATTGATTTAAATTTTGTTGCCTCAAAAGGTGTCTGTGCTTTTCCTGCAAGGTTCTCTGCTAAAATACAACCTGCAAGGTGGAGATTTTAGCAAGAGACCATAGGCACTGACCTTGCAAGGAATATGGGTACAGACATTACCTTTGCAACCAAATTTATCAAAGCCCAGAAATGGTGATGAAGATTCAGGTAACGGAGTAACAATTAGAAAAGTTGAGATATGAGGATAAAAAGAGACAAGAACGACTTGAAACAAACGATTACAAGTGGAAAGTAACAGAAATCATACAAGAGTTCTTACTGGCGGAAAGAAAGAGAGCGACAACCCAATACTGCACATGGCACGATTGGGCTATCGCTCCGCAATTCGTTCAGTTCATCCAATCCATTAGTATATATATCCTAAGATGAATGAATTTATATTTGTGTATTGGCTTTGGTTGGCAGCCATAGACAAGTAACACATCTTTTTTCTTTCCGCCAGTAAAAATGGTTCTTGAAGTAGAAGTAACAGGGAAAATGGTTGTTGGGTAGCAAAATTTGTTGCACAAGATTTGTTTTTCATTTTGTTGGTTCTTTCTTGTCACCCAATAAAATGATGCTTACGTTTGAGTTTTCCTGTACCTGCTGATAATCAAGTAGGTAACAAATAAGAAATATCGTCTTTCAATGTACAACGCTGAAAGCCCCACGCCGATGTAGATATATAATACGCCTTACTGCGTCATCAACCAAATGGTGACAACGACACTAAGTACACAAATATAATACACCTCTTGGGGCGTTTCCGTTGCTTTGTTTTTGACTTACAGTTTGAAGTTGCGAAGTTCTAACACGTCAAAACCAAAGCGTCAGTAACGCCTTTTATGTATATACGCCTGCCCACCTTAAACCCCACGGGGCTTCCAGTACGGTGATTTTTCACTCCGTTATGACAACTATAAAGTTGACTTTGGGTTAGACATTGCAAATGTAGTGCATTTTTTTAAAACCACAAAGAATATCTATAAAAAAGTTTTTATATCTAAAAATAACCACCACACTTTTCTCGGGGAACTTTCATACAAACACTACACTTTTCTTGGGGAACTTATTAATTAATTGAACTTTCGCAAGCTCAAAAGTTAATGGTATTAAAGAAGTTTATCACTCCCTGGGGGCGTTCAAGAAGTTTACGGACAACAGCTTTTTTGCTTAAAAAATATTGCCACGCCACTAAAACAATGTTGCCACGCTACTAAAACAATGTTGCCACGCTACTAAAACAACATTGCCACGCTACGGCAACATCGTTGTCGCAGCGTGGCAATAACATAATCAGATATAAAGGTGCGCAAGCCAGTAGCTACGCAAAATCAGCAAATGCAAAGTCTTGCTATTCTATGCTTCCAAGGCAGCAGCAAACTCGCGGTGGAACGTGTTGTGGAAGTGGATTATCTCGCGGCGAGCCTCGTCGTCGAGTTCCCAGATGTTAGCTTCGCCTGCACGATGAGCCAGTATGTGGCGCACGCAGCGTGCTATCTTGCGTTTGTTGTTGCGTGCCTGGAGCTGGTCGCCCTGTATTGGTTTCTGCGAGATGTAGGAGAAGGCTGCGAGACGCTGCATGAAAGCCTCGTAGCGATTGAAGAGCAGTGCCTGGCGCATCATCTTCTCGGGGTCGGCATCGAGACCTTCCATATCAATGAGTCCGTCGAGGTTCTCGTGGCTCCAGTCGGCATCACTAAGCCAGTACCACTGAAAGCCGAGGTGCTGCTCCATGTGCATGAGTCGCTGCGCAAGCATGTCCTCGTCTACGCTCTCCTCGGCACTGAACTGCTCGAAGGCGAAGCGTGCGAGAGCCACACCGGTGAGTTCCACAGTATCGGCACCCTCCACCTCGTCGCCTGTGAGAGCGATGCGCCAACGCATCATCTTATTCTTCACAAGCACCGAGTGAGCACCCATGAGCAGGTCGCTGAGCGAGCCTTGCAGGTCGATTTCCTTCACGAGAGCCATGCGGTTGCGCATATCGCGCACCGAGAGTCGGTTGTCGTCGTTGAGCACGCACATATAGTTGAGCTTTCCCTCGTCGAGTGCTATCTGGAAGCGGTCGTTAGAGTGGTCGCCCACGAAAGCGTACGAGTAGTTGTGGATGTCGCTGTGCGCTATCTCAAGGTCGCCCGAGAGTTTGTTGCCGTCGGCATCGAGGAGCGAGAAGCCTACGTATGGTATCTGCAGGCGCAGCGTGAACGGATTGCCCTTGCGCGGAGTGAGTCGGCAGACGATGCCGTCGTCGCCGAAGTCGTCCTTACGCACAACGAAGCCCTCGTCGGTCTCCTGCGCACGGTCGATTTCTATGGTACCCTGTCGCCATGTGAAGTCGAAAACAATCTCCTGCTCGTCCTCGCGCACTACAGAGAGGAAGCGGTCGGGCGAGATGCCGAGATACACCGCCTCTACTGGCTGCACCTCCTCATCGCCGTCGCCAAGCACGCAGATGTCAAGACTGCCCACCATCGGGTCGTCCTCCCAATCGTCGGCATCAGCTCCGTCGGCGCGGAACACCACAAACGAGAGGCGGCACTGCTGGCGTGTGCCATCAGCGCGACAGAGGAAATAAGATGTTTCTTCGGGTACGTAGATCGGACTGCTGATGTATGGGTTCATGCAGCGAGTCGAGTATTCGACCTCAGTCCAAGCGGACGAGGCGTGTGTGTTTTTACTGCTTGTCATATATGCTTTACAATGTTATCCTTTAATCTTTTCGGGTGCTGTCTGCCAGGAACTGCGGCAAACGGAGTGCAAAATTACTAAAAAATGGCGAAACAAGCAAGTTGAGAGTTGAGAATTGAGAGTTGAGAGTTGAGAATTGAGAGTTGAGAGTTGAAAATTACGAAAAAGCAGGAAAACGGCTGGAAGATAGATGGAAGAAGGGCTGGTAGATTTCCCGTTTTCGAGGAAATCTACCAGCCTTTAAATGGTTTATAATATGAAGGTTACGGCGGTTCTGGAAGATATGGTAGATTTTTTCAGCAACCATACATTTCTACAGACAACCGTAAATTGAGGCGAAAAAATTACTTTTTCTGTGTCTTCGAGAACGAGTACGGAGCATCGCTCTCAGCCGTGCCGCGCTGCTTGTTAGGCTCCGAAGCCATATCGTAGACGAACTGTGCACCGTTCATAAGGTCGGTGCGCGTAACGTAGTTCTTCGTGTACGGAGTGCCGTTGAGCTGCAGTGCCTTCACGTAGCAGTTCTCGTCCTCGTTGTTGCGTGCCTTGATGTTTACGCTCTTGCCGTTCTCGAGGTGGAGCGTCATCTCGTCGAAGCGCGGTGCGCCGAGCACATACTCGCCCGAACCTGGGCATACGGGGTAGAAGCCCATTGCCGAGAACACATACCACGCAGAGGTCTGTCCGTTGTCCTCGTCGCCGCAGTAGCCGTCGGGGTTGGCGTTGTACATGCGGTCCATGGTCTGACGAATCCAGTACTGCGTCTTCCACGGCTCGCCCGAGTAGCCATAGAGATAAATCATGTGCTGTACGGGTTGGTTGCCGTGAGCGTAGTTGCCCATGTTCATAATCTGCATCTCGCGAATCTCGTGGATAACAGCACCGTAGTAGCTGTCGTCGAACAATGGTGGCACGTTGAACACCGAGTCGAGCATCTGGTTGAACACCTGCTTGCCACCCATGAGGTCGATAAGTCCCTGCGGGTCGTGGAACACCGACCATGTGTAGTGCCAAGCGTTGCCTTCGGTGAAGGCGTCGCCCCACTTCAGCGGAGAGAACGGCTTCTGGAACTCGCCGTTCTGCAGACGACCGCGCATGAGATTGGTCTCCTTGTCGAACACGTTGCGATAGTTGAACGCACGCTTGCGGAACGGTTCAAGTTCCTTCTTCGACTTACCCAGCTGCTTGCCGAACTGATATATACACCAGTCGTCGTAAGCGTACTCGAGTGTGCGAGCCACATTCTCGTTTATCTTCACGTCGTAAGGCACGTAGCCCAGTTTGTTGTAGTATTCGTAGCCGAGACGGCCGGTAGACGAAACAGTAGGGTGAACAGCCTTTGTGCCATGCACTACAGCCTCCCAGAGCTTCTCGGCGTCGTAGTTCTTCAGTCCGCAGAGGTAAGCATCAGCCACGATAGACGCCGAATTGTTACCCACCATGCAGCCGCGATGACCCGGCGAAGCCCACTCGGGCAGGAAGCCGCTCTCCTTGTATGCGTTCACCAAGCCAGCCTGCATCTTCTCGTTCATCGACGGATACATCACGTTGAGCAGTGGGAAGAGACAGCGGAAGGTGTCCCAGAAGCCGGTGTCGGTGAACATATAGCCGGGCAGCACCTCGCCGTTGTACGGCGAATAGTGTACGATTTCGCCCTGCACATTCTTCTCGTAGAACGAGCGCGGGAAGAGCACCGAGCGGTAGAGGCACGAATAGAACGTGCGGAGGTGGTCGATGTCCTGCGACTTCACCTCTATCTTGCCCAACACGTCGTTCCATGTCTTGCGTCCGCGAGCCTTCACAGCGTCGAAATCGTCGTTGCCAAGTTCCTTAAGGTTCTCTACAGCCTGCTCCTCAGAGATGAACGACGAGGCGATGCGCACGTTGAGCTGCTCGCCGCGCTTTGTCTTGAAGCCAACAATGGCACCGGCGTGGTTGCACTGGCTCACCAGCTCGCCACTCTTTATCTCACCGTTCACAACTACGGATGTATATGCGAACGGGCGGTCGAACTTCAGAACGAAGTAGTTCTTGAAGTTTTCGGGCACGCCACCGTTGTTCTTTGTCGTATAGCCCACAACCATGTTCTGCTCGGGCAGCACCTTCACGTAAGAACCATCGTCGTAGGCATCCACTACGAAGCTCGCCTGCTCAGCTTCGGGATACGTAATGCGCATGATGGCAGCACGCTCCGTGGGCGCAATCTCGGTGACGACATCGTAGTCGGCAAGGTAGGCACGATAGTAATAAGGTGTAGCCACCTCAGCCTTGTGCGAGAACCACGACGCACGCTTCTCCTCGTCGAACACGGGTGCGCCGACCTCAGGCATAACGGCAAACTGACCGTAGTCGTTAATCCACGGACTCGGCTGGTGGGTCTGCTTGAAACCGCGCAACTTGTCGGCAGAATAGGTGTATGTCCAGCCGTCGCCCATCTTTCCTGTCTGCGGAGTCCAGAAGTTCATACCCCACGGCATAGCCACAGCCGGATAGGTATTACCCGTAGAAAGCGAATGCTTCGACTCCGATCCGACAAGCGTGCTGACGTAGTCAACCGGCTCGTAGGTCTTGGCAGTGCCTGCACACACGGAAGCGAGTGCGAGCACGGCGGTGAATAGTTTTCTCTTGCTCATATTTGTTTGTTTTAGTTATTGTAGATAATGTCTATAATATACTTCGTCATTGCAAAGTTAGCAATTTCAGCCGAAATACACAATAAACAACGCGCACATACGTTGTTTATTATAAACAATTAAACACATGAAAGCAATAATTTCGCTTGCTATATTACTAATGGCTACGCTCACGGCGTGGGCTGACAGCGCAAAAGACCGCTGGACAATCTATCCCAGTTACAGCAACATAACCGAGATTGAGCCTGTCGGCAACATATGTTTTGTGCTCGCCTCGGGGGCAGTATTCTCCTACAACATCACGGACGGAGAGGTGCAAACGTACGACAAAGCAGGCGTAATGTCAGACGTAGAGGTGAGCCACATCGGATGGTCGAAGGCAGGAAAGTGCTTGGTTGTGGTCTACACAAACTCGAACATCGACCTGCTGTCTGCCAATGGCGACGTCATCAACGTGCCCGACCTCTACCGAAAGTCGACAACATACAGCAAAACTGTCAACCACATCGATTTCGACGGTCCATACGCCTATCTCGCTACGGCATTCGGCGTGGTGAAGTTGAACACGCGCGACGGTGCCATCATGGATACATACCAACTCGACACCGACGTGAGCTACACGTACGTGAAGAACGGGTACCTCTACGCCGAGTCGAAGGAGCGCGGACGCCTGCGCTGCAAGCTCACCGACAACCTGCTCGACAAGAGCCGCTGGGTGCGCGAGGACGGATTTACGACGCTGCGCGAGAATCGCACAAACGTGCAAGACAAACAGACAAACCTCTGGTGGACAAAGACTGCCGACGGCAAACTGACGTATTACACCGTAGATGCCGACGGCAACCGCACATACAAAACAGAAGGTGTGCTACCCGAAGGTCCGGCATCGAACAACTTCTACCGACTATACGCACACAACGGAAAGATATATGCCGTGGGCGGAATGTGGAGTCAAGAGCGCAGTGGCAATCTGCCTGGCGACGTGCACGTATGGGACGGCACGACGTGGGGACACTATGAGCAGCCTACCCCCGAGCAATTAGGCCACCTCAACGTCGACTATCTGTGCATGGACTTCGATCCGCTGAAGGAGGGTCACGTGATGGTTGGTGCCAAGAGCGGACTGTACGAGTTTCAGGACGGCAAGTTCGTGAAGTGCTATAACCGCGAGAACAGTCCATTAGAGTCGGCAGCAGATGACAACAACAAGAACTACGTCATGGCTAACAGCGTAAAATATGACACAAGCGGCAATCTATGGCTGCTGAACTGTATGTCCACAAGTCCGCTGAAGATGATTGACAAAAATGGTGAGTGGAAATCTTTTCCAAACCCAATTCTTACAGGCAACAATGCATACGATGTAAAAGAGATATTCATCAGTCCGACATATGGTTATATGTGGTTCATCAATAGTCATTGGGAAGAGACGAAACTCTATGCCTACGACTACCATAACGATAAACTATACGACGTGGGTGGACCTACATATACCAACGAGGACTATGCAACAATCAAGCCCTACTACCTGTTTCATGTAACGGAAGACAAGAACGGCAACATTTGGCTTGCTTCATCGGCAGGCCCATTATACCTCACCCCAAACGACGTGAAGAATGGAGGCGGATTCGTGACACAACACAAGGTGCCGCGCAACGACGGAACAAACCTCGCCGACTATCTGCTCTCTAACGTCGAGACACGCTGCATCGCCGTCGACGGCGGCAACCGCAAGTGGATAGCCACATCAAGCGGCGTGTTCCTCATCAGCGACGACTGCAACACGCAGGTCAAGCACTTCACCACCGACAACTCGCCACTGCTGTCGAACACGGTACACTACGTACTTGTCGACCCTAACTCAAGCACAGTATATTTTGCCACCGACAAAGGTCTGTGCTCTTATCAAAGCGATGCCACCACTCCGAACGAGAAGATGACGAAGGACAACGTGTACGCCTACCCCAACCCCGTTACGCCCGACTACACAGGCGACATAACCATCGTTGGACTGAGCTATAACGCCGACGTGAAGATTGTCACAACCAACGGCACTCTCGTCAACCAAGGCAGAAGCACTGGCGGTTCGTACCGCTGGAATGGCTGCGACCTGAAGGGTAAGCGCGTGGCGAGCGGCATCTATATGGTGGAGACAGCTACAGAAGACGGCAGCAAAGGAACGGTCTGCAAAGTAGCAGTCATTAACTAAACAAAACTTTATTATTATAGAATTACGCTTCGCTCTTAACCGAGCGAAGCGTAATACCCTAATTTGTATATTTTCAGAATAAACAACTTTGGATGCGAACCCGACAAGAGCTTGCGAACAGATGTAGCAAATAGTTTATGTAGACAACGTAGTGCCCACAACAGACAATAACTATTGAGTTTTTGAATGGCACGGAGCAACGGAGAGTAAGCAAGCAATTCTGGGGCAAACTCATGCAGCGTACGTAGAGCCTCCTCAAGTTTTTCAAGATAACGAGTGTTCGATTCAAACGACGTGTATGCAACGGGGTTGTCGATGTGCAACACTCTCACGCCAGCACGCTGCAGACACTTGCCAAGCATCACATCCTCATAGCCGTAGCCTATGATGCGCTCATCGTAAGCCACACGCTGAAGCACGGTGCGATGATAGAAGAAATTAGTCGTACGGAATGCATCGTAAGGATTGCGTGTTCGTTCTACTGCAGAATGTGTCGCTTCTTCATGTTTCTCATATCTAAAACGAAGATTCTTACAATACAATTCAGTCTCATCAGCACCGCCACATACACACACACCACCACATACTGCCTCGCCTGGCAATACGTCCGAATTGATATAACGTTTTAAGAAATCGTCGTAGACAAGTGTAAGGCGAGCATCAATCATAAGATGCCATTCGTAACGTCCAACGCTGCTCATCGTGTTGCGCATGGCTGCACGACATTTGCTATGCTCAGCACGCACATACCTACAACACGAATAGCGCTCCAACGAACGATTAAGGGCTATCATAGCCTCGTCGGTACTACCATCATCAAAGACAACTATTTCATAGCGCAAACCTTCAATGGCTTGTGCCTGACGATAAACAGCATTGACAAGACGCGATGCATCATCATTAAAGATAGGTATTAATATAGATAGTTCGGTTACCATGATCATTCGGTTATAATAGTACTATCATAACGTAAAGACAGCGTTTTTATTGCAACAACAAACAATAATTATGAAAAATAAACGTTGGATGTTTAAACACTATTTCTTTACGCCATATGAAACTAAGCATCATCGTACCTATATACAATGTAGAGAGCACGCTTGAACGCTGCGTCAGGAGTATTGCTCAACAGTCGTTTACCGACTTTGAGCTACTGCTTGTTGACGACGGAACACCGGACAACAGCGGGCATATAGCTGACGAATTGGCATCAAACGATGAGCGCATACATGTGTTTCACAAACCCAATGGCGGACTCTCCGACGCGCGCAACTATGGCATCGACCGCGCAAAAGGCGAATACATCACCTTCGTGGATAGCGATGACGAATTGGCTCCAGACACACTACAACCACTGATGCAGGTACTGAGCGAACAAACCGATATCGACATACTCGAGTATCCCGTAACAGAACGCAAAGGACGACCCGACGAACACGTTTTCAAACCCGAGAACAGGGCTTTTGAGAATCCTATGGAATGGCTTGCCGATAAGGGGTTCACACATTGTTGGGCATGTAATAAAATATTCAGAGCCACTCTGTTCGACAACGTGCGTTTCAAAAAAGGCAAGAAATATGAGGATGTGTATCTCATTGGCGATATGCTGGGCATCTGCCACAACATCGTCACTACGCAACGGGGCATGTATATATACCACTGGAACGATACTGGTATTGTGGCACAGAACAATATGCACCTGCTCTTAGAGGCTCAGATAGAGGTAGTCAAGTTACTGAATATCGACACTACGCAACCCAAGTGGCACCGGCTCTATATGGATCTTTTCACCGCTCAGCTACACGCTTATTGCAACAACAACCAGATTTTGCTGCAAAACAACAAACTAAATATAAAGCAATTCACCACCAAAAACGAAAGAATAAAAGCCGCATTACTGAACATCTTCGGAGTGAAAGTGGCATGTGTTTTATTTAAATTACTACACTAACAATGAAAATAATATACACAATAGAAGACATCTCTGTAAAAGGAGGAGCTGAGAAAATTATAACGCAGAAGGCGAACTCGCTTGCTACGGAGTATGGACACGACGTTTTGATTGTGTCCATATTTCAAGACGAACGCCCCGTGAGCTATCCACTTGCAAAGGGCGTGCGACTCATTTCGCTCAACATTCCATTCGTAGCAAAGAACAGTAATGCAATTTGCAAAAACATCAACCGAATACGGATGCTATTGTGCTTATTAAAAAGGTTCCAAAAAGTGGCGGATGCAGAAAAACCCGACATCATATTCTTCACACTTGGTTTAGGTGCTTTGCTCTTGCCGTTCTGTCGCACACAGGCGAAGAAGGTATATGAGTCGCATTTGGCTCGCCAATTCACGCCATACCATAGACTTTTCTATCCCATGGAACGCTGTGCAGACACAATAGTATGCCTCACACACGGCGATGCGCAAAACTATAAGAGAGCGAAGCATGTATGCGTGATACCCAACTTTATTGAGCAGCCGAAGCACAGCGTAGCAGACTACAGTTGCAAGAAGGCTATAGCTGTGGGCAGACTGGAAGACCAAAAGGGCTTCGATATACTCATTGACTGCTGGAGACGAGTGGCAGAGCAGCATCCCGACTGGCACTTGGACATCTACGGCGAAGGGCCACACCACGACAAGTTGCAAGAACAAATAGATTTGCTGCGTCTGAACGATCATATCACACTCTGCGGACGCTCGAACAGCATAATGTATGTCTACCCCGAATACAGTCTGCACATCATGTCATCGCGCTACGAGGGTCAGCCGATGACGCTCATCGAGGCGCAGGCATGCGGTCTCGCGTCGGTAGTGTTCGATTTCAAGTTCGGTGCGTCGGATATAGTGCGGAACGGACATAACGGCATCATCGTGCCGCAGGGCGACAGCAAAGCGTTCTGCGAGGCACTATGCTCGATGATGAACTCGGAGGATAAGCGCAAGGAGTACGGACATAATGCACTCGAAATGGGCAAACAGTATTTCAAAAACAACGTGTTCAGCAAATGGATTGAGTTTATCAACAATCTATAAGCTTTGCTTTATAAAATATGTCTGTCGTTACAGACTAAATACATAGAACAATACTCTATTTAATATTGTAGTTTAAACTTTTCGTAACGTCTGCCTTTGTATTATCTTTCGATGTAAAGATATACTTTAGCATTTGTTTTATACGCTTTGTCTTTCTGCAATAATCATAGAAGTTCTCCTTATATGGGTCTATCTTCTCCTTCCATTCTGGATTTGGAGAAAGATAAAAATGCGGTATCATATTAACAAGTTGGTTAGTGTTGTTAGTTTGCATACCGTCATTACCATCTGTCAAAGCTAATATGTTTTCTAATGTTGGGTACAGACATACAATTCCATTCTTATTACAATAATCGACGACATGAAGCAGGCAGTCGTCGTATTTTTCAATAACGCCTTTCATTGAAAAGTTATTATATGCAGATTCGCCGATTTTTTGTATCGGACGCATTTGTACGATATCAGCTGTAGTGCCAATCAAAGTGTCAAAGTACTTCAAATCGTCAACATTATCCTCATTTATAGTATAGTTGCAACGCACCTTAAACTTGGGAAAGTCTTGTTTTACGGCTTTTATTGCTGCAATTAGCCTCTTGAATTTATCAAAATTTGCACCTTGCATTAAACTCTCGTACGTATTTTTAGTCATACCATGCAGCGAGATTGTTATCTCGTCTAATCCTGAGCTAACCAGTTCTCTCAATCGAGTTTCTGTCAAGAGGTTTCCATTCGTGGTCATGGATATATACTTGACACCATATTGCTTGCCAAGTACTACAATGTCTTTTAAGTGAGGGTATATTGTCGGTTCTGCGCCACAACCTAATTGAAGTTTGAGCAAATAAGGGAAAAGGCTTTTAGCAATGGCTCGGATATCGTCCATCGAAAACGAACCATGCATTTCGCGTCTAATCTGTTCATCACTGAAATAGCACATCTTACATCTTATATTGCATCCTAATACGGGGTCAAGATACAGACTTGTGTATCTTATATGCAACAGATGCAAGCAAAGCAATCCCATTGCTTTAAGCCTTAGATTTTTACACCGGGTATATACTTTAAGTAAACGATATATATTCATAATTACAAAGGTATACAATTTATTAGATATCGACTGTAAAAACTTTCTTTTTTTACTTTTACAGTCGGAACGCATAACTATATCGCTCACCATTTAACCTTTGGCAAGCAGTGAGCGATATAATTGTTCGTACTGCTCTGCTACGTGGCGGTAGTCGTGATACTTGTGCACGAACTGTATGCTCTCTTGCGCCATTCTCTCGAGTGTTCCGTCGGTGAAGAGGGCGCGCTCTATCGCCGCGATGTTCTCCTCGTCGGGCACATCGGGGCGCACGTTGATGATCGGGCGCAGCGTACCCTCGCCAATAAACTCATAGTATTCTTCTTCGCCTCCACCTATGACAACCGTTCCGCGTGCCATTGCCGCGAGCGAGTTCATCGACGGGGTGTAGCTGTAGAGCTGGTCGACGAGCACGTCCGCCTCAGCAAGCAGACGCATGTACTCGTCGTAAGGCACTCCTTCTACGTATTTAATCTGCACCCTGCCGGGATGGCGACGCGCCACCTCCTCCACGAACATGGCTATCTTCATTGCGCCCTTCATGAAGTCGCGCTTGGGCTGAAGACCTATAAGGATGGTGAGGTGGTGAGATGGTGAGGTGGTGAGATTTGTTGGGAGTTGAGAGTCGTTGGGGTGAGAGGGTGTGTCATTACCAACACATTTCACCATCTCACCACCACACCATCTCACCATCTTTTCACACTCCATCGGCAGCGGTATGTAATGGAGTTTGGCAGCGTAAGGCGGTTCGTTGTAGTCGAGCCAATACTCGTAGAGACAGGGCACGAGGGCATCAGCCATGGCTGTCGTCTTACGCCACGAAGCCTCAGCACCGTGCTCAACAACTTCAGCAATGCGGTCGCGATGCTGGTCGGTGTTCTGCAGTTGCCCACTCCAAAAGGTGTCGGAATAGGCAGGTACGCCCTGCGCCTGACGGCGGAATATCTGCGGGTCGTCGCCGAAGCAGCCTTTCACTACGCAGCGATTGGTAAGCTTGAGGAAACGCAGCAGCAGCGTATTCCAGCGATACATGAGCGGCACGAACTGATAGTTGTGTATCTGCACCACGTCGTTGCCACACAGTTGCGGTAGATGGCGCAGCAACTGCCACACCACCCACAAACCTCCGAACTTGCCCCAACGCCCGTCGCGGCGCAAGTCGATGTCGCGCGGAGCATCGTGCCATCCGTTGCCGTCGGACATAGTGAGCACGCGGTGTCCACGCTCGAGGAGTCCTTTTTTCAAAGTATTGTGAAGAAAGCTCGCCTCGCCTATCAATAGTATCTTCATATATCGTCTTTTTTATGATGGTGATGTGGTGAGATATGTGGTGAGATATGTGGGGTAATGTCAACACCTCAACATCTCAACACCTCAACATCTCAACACCTCAATATCTCACAACCGCTTGAAGTTGCCGTTACCGTCGAGCACCTCGTAGGTCTCCACCGTGACACGCTTGCCCTTTATCTGCAGCACGTCGAACGAGGCGTTGCCGTCATCGTCGCGCCAGGCGTTATTCACCTGATGGATGTCGTAGCCACGATAGTGCTGAACCGACTTGGTGTGGGTATGACCGACGAAGAAGGCTGCGAGGTTGTAGTGTTCGAGGATGTCGAAGAGCTGCGTGCGCTGCTCCTCAGTCCACCACTCCAATGCCCACGCGTCGAAGCCGTAATGCTGCACGTAGACCACGGGCTTACCGTCGGAAGCGTACTTCTTCAGGTCGTCGGCAATCCACTGCATGTTGCTCTCGCAGTAGGTGGTATCGCCGGCAGCGAGTTGTCCGCACACGAAGTGAACGCCGCCGATGTCGAACGAGTAGGAACGCGATGAGCGGTGTATGTTCAAGATGCGTCCAGCCTGCTTCATGTCGAGTAGCGTAGAGTCGAGGTAATGGAGGTTGAACTCCATGCCAATGCGGTTCTGATCCGGTCTGCCAGTCTCTGGCGAGATGTCGTGGTTGCCGAACGTGGGATAAGTGTCGTAGTGGATTTGTCGGTAGCCTGGTCCACGCTCCCAACGCTGCCGGTATAGGTCGAGTATCTTCGGATGCGACTTGTCGAAGAGGTCGCCGGCGAGTATCACTCCGTCGATGCGACGTTGGTCGCCGAGCGCATTGATGGCGAGCACATGGTGAAACTGGTCGGTCTCGGGTGGCAGGTCGAAATGCAGGTCGGCTGCTATGACGACGGTGCAGTTTGCCTCTCGCTTCTTCTCCGACGCGTAGCCGTTGAGGGCTGAGAGCGCGAAGAGCAGCAGAGTGGCGAATATCATTTTTGTAAGCATAGTGAGATGTTGAGATGGTGATAAGATGTTGTTATGGTGAGATGGTGAGGTGGTGAGATTTGTTGTGGTGGTGATAAGATGGTGTTATGGTGAGAGGGTGAGGTGGTGATAAGATGGTGAGATGTGTAATGTCAACACATCAACATCTCAACACTTCAACATCTTATCATCTCAACACCTCAACAGCAGAACGCAACTAAATTGCGTTCTGCCCAACCTTGATCTCCTTCTCCACGCTCTCGCCATTGCCCCAGATGAGCGTCAGCTTGAATGGGATATTGGTGTTAATAGTTACTTTTGGCTTCTCGTTGACAGAGTTGCGCTTAGCCACCTTGAACGAGATATTGCCGTCGGCACCGAGCGGATAGCGGTCAATGCCGTAAGCATCGAGCAGCTGCACGTCGAGCGTAACGTGCGAGTCCTGTATGTCGGCACGTATGCCGAAGATGTACTCGATGAGGTCGGCGATTGGCGGCAGACCGGTCCAGCCGACAAAGTCCTTGCGAGCCATGAAGCCTGGTGCAGCATCCTCCGGAGCGTAATACTCCCAGAACGTGCCCGTCTTGCGGTACACCTTCAGCACATTGTTGTAATGGTTCATCACGATGTTGTGAGCCAGTCGGCGATAGCCCTTCTCCACGAGTCCGGACACAACCATATAGTTAGTTCCGGGCCACACGCCACCTTCCCAGTAGCGTCCGTTAGCCTTATACTTCGGGTTGTCGGCAGCAAGCGACGCCACACGGTGCGGGCGATTGAACTTGCAAGTGTCGTCGAGGTGCTCCACGAGGCGGTCGAGACGTTGCTTGGGCAGCACATCGGTATGCAAAGCCCAATAAGCATAGATGCCCTGCGTCGCAGAGAGCGAGTCGTTGGCATACTGGTCGTAGAGGAAGCCGTCGCGTTCGCTCCACATGTTCTTGTTGATATACGCCGAGAGGTTCTTAATGTCGTCCTCAAACTCCTCTATCTCCTGCCAGCGTTCAAGATAGAAGCCCATCTTCAGCAGAATGTTCGCCACCATTATCTGTTGCAGACAGGCGTCGAGCCATATCATGTGACCGTTGCTGTAGATGGTGTTGTAGCCCTCGGGCACGCGCGGCATGTTGTCCATACCCGTACCCCATCCGCTGCTCCAGTAGGTGCCGTTGCGCCAGGTGCGGTTGAGTTTGAGCCACTTGTAGTAGGCAGCAAGCACAGGGAACACCTTGTTCAGACGGTTGTCGTCGCCGAACTGCGTGTAGTAGAGCCACTCCGACCACGGCAGCAGATTCGGACCAGTAGATGTAGGGTCGTAGCGACCGAAGCAGTCGGAGCCGTCGGCACGTATCTCGCGACAGATGAATCCGTCGGGATGCTGCTTGGCGTAGAAGTTGTCGAGCGTCTTCTGGAACGGGAAGAAGCGGTCGCCGTAGCGGCAGAACATCGTGATGAACGCATCGTCCCACATGAAGATGTTGCCGTTATAGGCGGGCGAGATGTATGAGGTGACGAAGCCCGAGTCGTCGAGCGGCTGACAGACGTTCTTCAGACCTATCTGCCACGCCTTCCAGTACATCTCTATCTCCTTCGGGTGTCCCTCCCAATAGGGCGAGGGCAACACCTTGCGTGCCTGTTCGAAAGTGCCGGGCTTCGACTTCTCTACCTTTGCCGTACGGAACGTGTTCTCTGCCACGAGTGTCTGCATAACGTAGGTGTTCTTGTAAGGCAGCTTGTAGAGCGGCGAGCCGGAAGATATGAGGTTCTGAGCCGGCGCAAGCACCGCAAAGAGCGAGGCTGTTAGGGTTAATATCGCTTTCTTCATCTTATTTGTATATTACTTGATTACTCCGTATGTGAGCAGCTGCTTGATGCGCTTGAACACGTCGGTGTTCTCGAAGATACCGGTGAAGTGTTCTGCGCCAGGACCGAACGCGTAGACCGGAACCATAGCGCCAGAGTGGTCGCGTGTAGAGAAGCAGCACTCTACGCGTCCTTCGTTCTTGTCGCCGTTGACGAGCGTGAGTCCGCCCGTCTCGTGGTCGGCTGTTACCACGACGAGTGTCTCGCCGTCCTCAGCAGCCCACTTCATCACCTTACCCACGGTCTGGTCGAAGTCGAGTGTCTCCTTCATCAGCATGTCGAGCTGGTTGAAGTGGCCGTAGTCGTCGAGCTGCGAGCCTTCGATCATCATGAAGAAGCCCTTCTTGTTGCGGTTCATCAGTTCGATGCCCTTCATCGACGCACGCGCAAGCAGGTCACCGCGCTCGTCGGGCAGCGGAGTATCCTTGTCGTAAGGCACGGCGAAGACACGGCTGTTCTTATCGTAAGCGAAGAAGTCGTCGAGCGAGCGCGAAACGTGATAGCCCTTCTGCGTAAGCTCGCTGAAGACGTTGCGTCCGTCCTTGCGGTTGGTGAACTTCTCCGCTCCACCACCGAACACGAAGTCGACACCGCTTGTAGGATAGTCGCCGACGAGCTCTTCCTCCTTGTCGCGGTCGACGTTGTGGCAGCAGAAGTCGCATGGCGTAGCGTCCCAAAGTCGGCATGTGACGGCGATGCCGGCATCCTTGCCGAGCTGCTTCGCCACATCTACGAGCGAGGGCACTGGTTTGCCTTCTGTGTCTACGCCTACGGCATGGTAGTTGGTCTTTACGCCCGTAGCGAGCGATGTGCCACCCGAGCCGGAGTCGGTGACGAGCTTGTTGGCTGCCCACGTCTTCGACAGACCTGTGGCGGTGGCGTTCTCGAGCCACAACTTGCCGCGGTTGGCTGTCCATGCGGTGTAGACGTGCATGAGACTCATGCCGTCGCCAATCATCAATATCACGTTCTTCACCTTCTTGCCCTTCGGTGTCGCGATCTTCTCAACGGCGTATGGCTTGTCGTATGTGAAGGTCTGGGTGGGCATATTGTACTGTGCGCTGGCACTCTGCACGCAGAGGGCGAGCGCTGCTATGACTAATGCTTTCTTTATTTTCATATTGTTCTATTATAGATTGCTCATTTATTGCTACACTAAAACGACTGTTTCAGGTCGTAGACAAAGGTAAGAATTATTTTTGTGAACAGGAAAGTTTTCTTAACATTGCGAGACATAATTGCGTTTTTTTCTATATTTTTGCAGTGTACTGAAGATTTACTTTGGTCGACATTCAGAATTAATTCGTTAAAACATAAAAAGGGAATGAATAAAAATCTATTACTCTCATTGCTCTTCTTGCTTATTGTGGGAACGACATTCGCTCAACACCAGTTTCACTTCAAGGACGGCAAGTTCAAGGTGGTGCAATTCACCGACATCCACTGGGACCCTACATCGCCCGGATGCGACACTACACGCAACACCATCCTGGCTGTACTTAATCAGGAGAAGCCCGACATCGCTATACTGACGGGCGACGTCGTCACTGCCAATCCTGCCAAGAAGGGCTGGGAGGCTATCATAAAGATATTCGAGGAGGCGAAGATGCCATTCGCAGTAACGCTGGGCAATCATGATGCCGAACCGCAGTTTATGAGCAAGCAGGAGATATTCGACATGCTTCTGAAGTCGGCTTACTTCGTAGGTTCACACGGACCGGAAGGCATACCGTGGCACGGTCAGTATGTCATTCCGGTGTACGGGTCGAAGGAGAAGGACAAGGTGCAGTCGCTGCTCTATTGCATCGACTCTAACGATTATCCCGAAACCGACGAGCTGGGACACTACGACTGGATTCACTTCGAACAGATTGCCTGGTACCGCGACCAGAGTAAACGCTACACGGCGATAAACGGCGGCAAACCGCTACCTGCGTTGGCGTTCTTCCACATCGCGCTGCCCGAATACAAGAATCTGATGAACCGCAAAGGCACCTGGGGCAGATGCGACGAGGGCGAGGTGTGTTCGGCTGACATCAATAGTGGCATGTTCGCTTCGTTCGCCGAGTGTAAGGACGTGATGGGCGTGTTCGTCGGTCACGACCACGACAACGAGTTCATAGGATTGGAGAAGGGTATCTGCCTCGCCTACGGACGTGTTACGGGTACGGATGCTTACGGCGGACTGGTGCGCGGTGGTCGCGTCATCGAGATGTACGAGGGCGAGAGACGCTTCGACTCGTGGGTGACTACGCCGCATAGCAAGGAATTCGCCTTCTATTATCCGTCGGGCATCACCTCGATTGACGAAGAGGAACCGTACCTGCCTGCCGTGAACGTGAAGCCGAAGAAGCACGGCGTGAATTACACCTACTACGAAGGCAAGTTCAAGAAGACTGCCGACATCTTCAACAATGGCAAGAAGGTGAAGGAGGGCGTGCTGAACAACTTCATCATTACCGAGGCTCGAAGCGAGGACCACTTTGGCTACGACTTCCGCTCGTACATAAAGATTCCGAAGAAGGGTGTCTATTATTTCGACATCGCTTCCGACGACGGCTCACGACTGTTCATCGACGGCAAGGAGATTATAGACAACGACGGCTCGCACAGCCAGGAGTTCGTGGCTGGAAAGGTGGCACTCGCCGAGGGTTTTCATGAGATGCGCGTACTCTACTTCGAGGATTACATGGGACAGAGCCTTAAAATAAAGATTACGGATCGCTACAACAGCAGCCGTATACTGCCCGACGATATGCTTTACGCTAAATAAAGGTAAAGTTATCACGCAAAAAAACTCCGCACAGCGAAACATTCTGCTGTGCGGAGTTTTTTGTGTAATAAGTATTAGTAGCCGACGGCTAACGAGTGTTTGAAACCGTCGGTTAATGAGTCTTTAATAGCCATCGTTCTGGCGAAGCAAGCCACCCGACTTCGTAACCTCCGTTGACGGATACGGGAAGACCATAAGATGGTCGTCGTATGCAACGGGCTTAACAGCAGGGTCAGCTTCGTTCAGATAGTCGGCGTAGGGACCAACGACGAAGGTGCTATTCCAGTCGCTACGCTCAGCATAGTGGCGAGCACGTGGGTGAGCGTTCAACTCCTTCTGAGCAAGTGCCTTGATTTCTGCATCGCCAGAGTGGAACCAACGCTTGAGGTCGTAGAGGTGGTCGCTGTACTCGAAGGCGAGCTCGCAACGGCGCTCGTGGTAGAGGTCGGTCCATGTGGCGTTGCCCGAAAGCGGAGTGAGGTGCGAGCGGTTGCGCACGCGGTTGATATCCTTTGCAGCGAGGTCGGCATGACCGAGCGCGAGGTTTGCCTCGGCACGGAACAGAAGCATCTCGGCAAAGCGTATGAGTGGCATATTCACACGCGCTGTAGGCCAATCGCCGTTAGAGCTTACATATCCCTTCGTTGCATCCTCGTGCTTGAACGGATCCATATACTTGTTGATCATGAAGCCCGACTCAACGTCTGAGGTTGAGTAGAACTTGCGTGTTTCACCGAAGAACTGGAACTCCTGTCCGTATTCGAGCACCGAACGTGTGATGCGGGCGTTGCCGGCACCGTCTTTCAGCATCTCCTCGAAGATGTCATAAGAGGGTTTAATCTGACCCCAACCGTTGTAGATACCCCAACCCTTGTTCTCAAGGATAACGCCAGGGAACTCAGAGCCGCCAGGAGTGTCGCCACCAGTGCCTGCAATACCGAAGAGGTACTCCTTGGTCCAATAGTTGGAGAAGTCGGAAGAAAAGACATCAGCGAACTCCGGAGCGAGATCGCGGCCATAGTCCTGTTCCAACGAGTTGACCATAGAGATGACGTTCGACCACTGCGACTTGTCGAACGCAGCCCAGTAGGCGTACACCTTTGCCTTGTAAGCAACAGCGGCTGCCTTGTGAGCACGTCCGCGGTTGTCGATGTCGTACTCCTCGAACGTAGGCAGATACTTGATGGCATTGTCGAGGTCTTCGATAATCATCTTGTAGTTGTCCATTACAGTAGCCTGCTGCTTCGGAATAGAGTTGTCGTAGCCGCCAGCGAAGTCTTCATAACGTACAAACGGTACGCCCTGTTTGTCGTTGCCATAGCGGTAGGCAACATAGAAGTGGCTGAAGGCACGCATAAAGAACGCCTCGCCAAGCGAGCGCTTCTCGACAGCGGTAAGAGCGGTTTTATGCTCCTTATTCAGCAACTGTTCCACAACCCAGTTGGCGCGAGAGATAACACCTGTCAAACGCTCGTATGTACCTTTAAGAGGCGACTCGTCACCTGTGTACTGGAGCGTGGCGAGGGTGTTGTAGCTGCGCGTACGACCCCAAACGATGTCGCACGCACCACCTTGCTCCCAATAGATTTCGCGACCTAAAAGTCCTTCTTGATGTATCGGTCCATAGAGAGCATCGATGGCATCTATCGCCTGGTTGTCATTAGTAAAATATTGCGTCGTCGTCGGATCGCCCTCCTTCTGTACGTCGAGGAAGTCGCTACACGAACTCAACAGTGCCGCAGAGAAAACGGCTGCCAATATATATTTTGCTTTCATAGATATTGCTTTTTAGTTGTTTTAGTAAGTAAGTTTCACACCGAATGAGAATGTGCGAGCCACCGGGTACTTCATTGCGTCCCATCCGCCACATTCTGGGTCGATGCCGGTGTAGTTAGTGATGGTGCAGAGATTCTCGCCACTTACGTAAACACTCAGACGACTATTGCGCGAGTTGAGGTGTGCACTCTTGCGAAGTAGGTTGGTGAGGTCGTAGCTCACGGTCACGTTCTTCAAGCGGAGGTAAGAGGCGTTCTCAAGATACCAGTCGGAAGGCGTAGAGAAGTTGCCGTTCGGGTCGTTCTTTGAGAGGCGCGGAATGTCCGAATCGTGGTTTGTCTCGCTCCATGCGTCGAGGATGCGTGAGTCGCGGTTGAAGTTGCCCTCCACGTCGGAGAGAGTCATAAACTTGGCTACGTTCATAGCCTTGGCACCTGCCACGCCCTGAAGCATTGCAGAGAAGGTGAGGTCTTTCCATGTGAAGCCGGCAGAGAACGAGAAGGTGTACTTCGGTGTGGCTGAACCACAATATTGGCGATCGGCATCGGTTATCTTGCCGTCCTTGTTGTAGTCGATGAACTTCAAGTCACCTGCCTTTGCGTTGGGCTGAATGCGATTGCCGTCCTTGTCTACATAAGCTGCAGCTTCAGCGTCGCTCTGGAAGATGCCACCATTCTTTATGAGATAGAACGAACCGAGAGGCTGACCCTCTGCGTCCTGGTAGCAGTAAGGCAGATTGCGGAACGAACCATCGCCAGTCCATACACCGGGCTTACCGTTGGCATCACGCACACCGATATTGCTAACCCAGTTCTTGAGCCAAGCGAAGTTGCCACTAACGTAGTACGACCAATCCTTGTTGATGCGGTCGTTCCAGTTGAGCGAAAGCTCTATACCACGGTTGCGTACCTCGCCCTGATTGATGAGCATCGGGTCGAGACCGATAGAGCCTGGCCAGTTCATCGACTGGGTCTGGATGAGGTCGAAAGTGCGCTTCTCGAACCAGTCGAACTGCATAGCCAAGCGGTCGTTGAACATATTGAGGTCGATACCGAGGTCGAACTGTTCTGATGTCTCCCAAGTAAGCTTGTTGTTGAGAGCGATAGAGTTGTAGATGAATGTGTCCCACAGCAGGTTCTTCTCAACGCCATACTGTGCCTGCTCCTGCCATGAGTCCTTAGAGAGCACTGCCGAGCGGTAGTTGTAGCCGATAGAGCCGAGGTTGCCTACTCTACCCCAAGAAGCGCGGAGCTTCAGGAGCGACACAACGTCGGTCTTCGGGAAGAACGCCTCGTTAGAAATCTTCCAACCGGCTGTCACTGCAGGGAAGTCGCCGTGGTTCTTGCTCTTAGGCAGACGACCAGCGTAGTCGCGACGCCAAGAAGCGGTGAGGAAGTAGCGGTCGTCGAAAGAGTAAGCCAAACGGCCGATGAGCGATACGTTGGCATCCGGACCTGTGAGATAGTCCTTGCCCGACACCGAGCCTGCGTAAGCGATATACTGCAGATAATCTGACTCGTCGGCGAAGGTCTTGCCGTTCAGCTCGAAGCCACGCACGTTGAAGTGGTCGGCTGTGGTAGAGAAAAGTGCGCCCACGGTATGCTTGCCGAAGGTATTGTCGTATGTAAGGGTGTTCTCCGTCTTCCACTGGTCGGTACGGTAGGTGCTCTCGGTGAGCGAGTTGCTGCCGTCGGGCTTACCTACTTCGTCGCGACGTGGCGAGAAGCCTTTGTAGAAGTTCGACTGCAGGTTGTATGTGAAGCGGCTCACGAACTTCAAGCCCGGCACTACGTTAGCTATCTCTAACGATGTGGTTGACCAGGCATCGTTGGTGCGGTCGAAGATATTCTTCGATGAAAGGGTGTTGATTGGGTTAACAGCGTCGCCATGGGCATCGGCGAAGTTGCTGCCATACGTATCGATGTAAGCTGGATCCTCGGTTGTTGTTCCGCCGAAGCCGCTCTTTGTGAACGGACTGTAAACGGTGGCACTTGCCGGCATGTAGATAGCCGAGAGGATCGGTCCGGTGTAGCCCTCGTTTGTAGCGGTGGTGCGACTCTCGGTATTCTTCCAAACGAAGTCTTCGCTGATAGATACCCACTTGTTAATCTGATACTTGCCCGTATAGTGCAGCGCGAGGTTCTTGTTGAACGTGTAGCGCATGATGCCCTCGTCATTGTCGTAAGCGAACGAGAGGCGGTTGGTGAAGGTGTCGGTACCGGTGTTGATGGCTACGTTGTGACGCTGGTAGAAGGCGGTGCGGAACACCTCGTCCATCCAGTTGGTACGGGTTGTTGCAATCCAAGGATTCTTCTCAACGTTCCAGCCGTCGGGCAATGGGAGTCCGGCGTTTGCGAACGAGCGCTTACGCATCTCAATCTCTTGCTGAGCATTGAGCGGTTTGGGCAGGTTAGTGGCGTTACGCACACCCACCATACCATCGTAAGACACAGATGTGGCACCCTTCTTTGCCTTCTTGGTGGTGACGAGCACTACGCCGCCTGCTCCCGACTGCGCACCATAGATAGCAGCCGAAGCGGCATCCTTCAACACTACGATCGACTCAATGTCGTTGAGCGAAGCAATCGGTGCACCCGGCACTCCGTCGACTACCCACAGCACATTGTCGCCGTTCTGCGAGCCTTGACCACGGATTACGATGTTAGGAGCGGCTGTAGGGTCGCCACCATCGGCAGCCACCGTAACGCCTGCCAGCTGACCCTGCAACATGCCCTCGGTAGAGGTGACAGGACGCACAACAAGCTCGTCGACATTGCTCACAACACCAACGGCTGCCGAGAGGTCTTTCTTCTTGGTAGCGGTACCGTAGCCGATAGCCACCACCTCGTTGAGCATCTTGCTGTCCTCTTCGAGAACAACAGCGATGTCGCGATTGTTCGCTCCTACCTTTACGTTCTTGGTTGTATAGCCTACATACGATATCTCAAGCGTGCCTCCAGGCAACACCTGAAGCGCAAAATTACCATTCACATCTGTAACGGTAGCAGCTTTATAGCCCACCAACTTTACAGAGGCTCCGATGATGGGCTCTCCGTTCTGATCCTTCACAACACCGTGTACGGAAATGCTACCGCGTAACGGCTGCTGAACCTCAGTGGCATTGGAGAAAGCAGTGCCTGCATAAGCCGAGGAGGAAAACGACAACATGGAACATGCGGCTACTCCAAAGATGCCCCACATCCAATTTTGTTTAGAAAAACCTTTTCCCATGTTCAATAAATTTTAATTAATATATGCAATAGATTATTATTCGCTGTAAATGTAATAGTTGATATACATTGCAAATGTAGGCAAAATATTAAAATCAAGCAAATAAATGTTTCAAAGATTTAAATAATGAAACGCTATTTTAAAGATTACGTATCAAAACAACTGAAAAACAGAGCGAATCCGACTGATTAGCAACATCTTTTTGCATTGATACAATACAATACGAGGCAAAAAAAACGTGCATAACTTTTGCCGTTACATATTAAAATGCTAACTTTGCAAATGGAAAAAGCTATACATTATTATATAATGTGGCAGACCAGCAACGAAACAAACGTTTTTATACATAAAACAATAAACAATTATGGTAAACTACAAAGAATTGGGCTTGGTGAACACACGTGATATGTTCGCAAGAGCCATCAAGGGTGGTTACGCTATCCCTGCATTCAACTTCAACAACCTCGAGCAGCTCCAGGCTATCATCAAGGCTTCTTCAGAGCTGAAGTCACCGGTTATCCTTCAGGTATCTAAGGGCGCACGTGCTTACGCTAACGAGACTCTTCTCCGTTACATGGCAGAGGGCGCTGTAGAGTACGCTAAGGAGCTCGGTTGCAAGCATCCTGAGATTGTTCTCCACCTCGACCACGGTGACAGCTTCGAGCTTTGCAAGAGCTGTGTAGACCTTGGCTTCTCTTCTGTAATGATCGACGGTTCTTCACTTCCTTACGAGGAGAACATCGCTCTTACAAAGAAGGTTGTAGAGTACGCTCATCAGTTCGACGTAACTGTAGAGGGCGAGCTCGGTGTATTGGCAGGTGTAGAGGATGAGGTATCTTCTGACGTATGCCACTATACAAAGCCTGAGGAGGTTATCGACTTCACAAGCCGCACAGGCGTTGACTCACTCGCTATCTCTATCGGTACTTCTCACGGTGCTTACAAGTTCACACCGGAGCAGTGCACACGCGACCCGAAGACTGGCAAGCTCGTTCCTCCTCCATTGGCATTCGACATTCTCGACGAGATCATGGAGAAGCTCCCTGGCTTCCCAATCGTTCTCCACGGTTCTTCTTCTGTACCGCAGGAGTATGTTGACATGATCAACGAGTACGGTGGCAAGTTGCCTGACGCTGTTGGTATTCCTGAGGAGCAGCTCCGCAAGGCTTCTGCTTCTGCAGTTTGCAAGATCAACATCGACTCTGACTCTCGTCTCGCATTCACCGCTGCTGTTCGCAAGGTATTCCACGACAAACCAGGTGAGTTCGACCCGCGTAAGTACTGCGGTCCTGCACGCGACCTCATGGAGCAGATGTACAAGCACAAGATCACTGAGGTGCTCGGTTCTGACGGCAAGCTCGCTCAGTGCTAATCAAGCAGCTTAGTATTAAAAGCTAAATAAACACGGCGCGCCCGAAACGAATGAACGTTTCGGGCGCGCTTCTTTTGTTAGAATAGATGTCAGAGCTAAAACTGCTTTAACTTTTGCGTGCCATCTTCCGGCGCAGAATATTTGCATTGGTAGCCATCGAAATGAAAAAAGGTGAACCAAACGGTTCACCTTTTTATATTTGTAAAAGTTAATAAGCATTACTTCAGTTCCATAATCTGCTTTGCAGTCTCATCATCAGGACGTACCTCAAGCAGCTTAGCAGCCCACTGCTTTGCGTCGGCTACCTTGTCGTTCTGTATGTAATGAACAGCAAGATACTGGTAAGCAGTGCCGAGCTTCTTCAAGTCGGCAGCTGTCTTCTCCGGCAACGACTCAATCTTCTCAGCAAGCTTCTTGTAGTAAGGCATAGCCAAACCAACCTTCAGATCAGGGTTGATAGCGTGGAACACGTTAGCCTGCTTGAAGAGAGCGTAAACAGCAGCATAGTCGTACTTCTCTGCGATAGTGCCATAGATGTCAGCTGCCTTCTGCAAAGCAGCCTTCTTAGCAGCCTCGTCGGCAGCAGCCTCTGACTGCTCAAGATAGATGTCAGCGAAGTTGTCGTACTCCTTGTATGTGCACTCCTCACCCTTAACAGCGAGATATGCCTCGTAAGCAGCTACTGCCTCGTCGAACTTCTTTGCCTTGAGGTAAGCATCAGAGATGAGTTTGTTCACTTCCTTGTTCTCAGGATCAACCTCTGGAATATGCTTGTAAGCTGTGATTGCATCGTCTATACGACCTACGTTCAACAAAGCGTCAGCGTAGTAGGTGTAGTCGCTTGCTGTGTACTTAACAGTGTCGGTAGCAGCAAAAAGCTTGTCGCCATACTCAACGGCTGTTGGGTAGTTCTTCTGCTTGTCAGAAGCATAGAGCACAACGCGGTTGAATGAACCGTAGTTAGGATACTTCTGAATACCCTTCTGCGCGAGGCTTACAGCCTTGTCGTACTCCTCAAGAGCGTACGCTGTGAGAGCATAGTCGAAGAGGATATAGTCCTCTATGGTTGTCGGGTCAGCCACCTTGTCGTAGTGAGACATAGCCGACTTCAACTGACCATTGCGTGAGTACATACGACCTGCAGCAGCATCTACTGGATAGTCGGGCTTCACTGTGCGGAGCTTCTCAAGCATAGCAACAGCTCCGTCTGGGTCTACCTTCTGGTACACTGTAGCATATCTTACGTATGATGTCGGGTTAGCCGGCTCATAGTATGTACCCTGCTCATAGTAGCCAGCAGCCTTACCGCCGTCGTCCTGTGCAGAAGCGATATCGCCGAGGAGGATGTAGCCCTCAGCGCTCTTGCCGTTAGCCTTGATTGCAAGGTTAGCAATCTCTTCTGCCATCTGGTAGTTCTTAGCCTCAAGGAAAGCACGACCGAGAGCTGCGATAGCTGTAGCGTCCTTCTTGTAAGTCTTCTTGAAAGCCTTTACCTGATCCTTAGTAGCGATAGCGTCGCCCTTAGCATCTACAATAACTTTTGTGATGGCGTCAATATCAGCCTGTGATGTCTGCGCCATTGCTGGTACTGACAAGCCTGCGAGGAGCAGTCCAGCTACGAGGTATTTCATTGTTTTCATAGTTCTGTATAATTTGAATGTTAATATTCTGTTTATTTCATTGACGTACGACTACCGCTCTTGGTTTAAAGCGTGGGGGTGCGTATTAGCATACGTTTACGTTAATTAGCACAACACAACTATTGGTTGTGTACCTGTACGTCGCGTATGGTTATCTCGCCACGTGTGGGGAGCAGACCTGCCTTAAAGAGGATGAGCTGACCCTTCGGCGACTCGATGAAGTGGGCAAAGCCCCAAGGCAGTCCGCGCTTCGGGTCGTTAAGCAACGCCCATATTGTGCGAACGAATGGATAGCGTCCGTTGAGGAGCCACGCCTGATATGGTTTCCATGAGTTATATGGTGTGGCTTTATCGAGTTTCGATACCGACATCACGCGTATTGCCTTGTTCCATGTGGTATTGGTTGAGTCGCGCTTGTCGTTGAGCCAGTTGCTACCGATAACGCCGATGGCATTCGGGGTGGATGCTACGTAGTCGATAACGTCCTTACTGTCCTTTGCTGCGAACACGTTCGGACTGTCGATTGGCTTTCCGCCGAGGATTGAGTCGCAACAGTAGTTCACGGCACTCGACTTACGATTGTCGAAGCACACCCAAATCTCGCCGAGTTTTGAGCCTGGGTTCACTTCGCTCCACTTGGTCTTCTTGCCTAAGAGTATCGCCTTGATATCGTTGACGGTGATACATGAGTCGAGGTTCTGATTGTTACAGATGAGTGCCATGCCGTCATAGGCGAGACGCACTGCTTCGGGCAGCATATTCAAGCCGTCCTTCACGTATGTGTACTCCTTCGGAGTGAAATTGCGTGCGGTGATCGTGAGCCATGTCTTCTGCTGGAGGAGCATGTTGATGCCGTCAATCTCATTGGTATAGATAGGCTTGAGCTTGGTGTTCGGGCATTGCATGTGATAGACTTCTACGAGTTCGTCGATTATCGGACTGAAGCTCTCGTCACACGCGAAACTTATCTCACCTTGCGTAGTGGTATCGGTTCTACCGTCCTTACGTTTCTTTTCGCCACCGCAAGACATCATTACGAGCGTCATTGCAAGCAGTGCGAGTATGGAGATGTTCTTAAAATTCGTTTTCATAGTTGTATCTAAACAAATAGTTTAACACAATAATATATATAATGTATAGAATAACATTCACTTTAAGTGGACCACATGTGGGTCGTGGGGTGTGTCTGGCTACGTGTGCCGCAAAGGTGGTTAGGGGTATATTGGTGCCGATTGCATCGGAATACGATTCAAGTACATTGTCGATTACATCGGAATGCTTATTCAAGGTGCTAATGTTCGACAAACAAATGTTTATTTAAGCTACAACCATCCATGAGTTCCGGCATAAAGCCGAAGCTACGTGGATGGTTGTTATTGCTAATCTTACTGTCTAAGCATGTAAGATGTTCGTATGCGTCAAGATTACTGGAGGCGGAATGCTACCGGCACCTGATACTTAACACGCACAGCTGAACCATTCTGCTTACCAGGAGTCCAGCGTGGCATGCTCTTAACCACGCGCATAGCCTCACGGTCGAGTGACGGGTCAACACCACGCAATACGCTTACGTCGGTGATAGAACCATCGCGTTCAACAACGAAGCCTACAACAACACGACCCTGTACGCCGTTCTCGGCAGCTACTGTCGGATAGTGGATGTTGTTAGCGAGGTAGCTCATAAGTGCAGCGTCGCCACCAGGGAACATAGGCATCTGCTCTACGACTGTGAAGACCTTGGTTTCCTCAACATGCTTCGGAGGCTCCGGAGCTGCGATTTCTTCCTTGGCCTTGAGTACAGCGCCACCGACCTCGTCGTTACCCTCTACTGTGAAGGCACCGACAGCCTTGTCGCTCTTCTGTACCTCGTCGAGCTTAATCTCGTCCTCTTCCTTAACCTCTTCGTCCTTCTTGATGACAGGAGCGGTGAACTTAACAGAAGACTTAACCTGCTCTACGACCTTTTCAGGCTCTTGTTTGATTACTTCCTTCTTCTCAACCTTAGCCTCTTTCTTCTTTTCAGTCTGAAGTTTTGCGAGCTCCACTGCTTGAGTGTTCTCAACTTTCTTATTAGCCTCAGCCATTTTCTGAAGCTGAAGTCCGAGATAGAGAAGTGCTGCAGCAAGGCCTACGATTAACAAAGCCCAAACGTTACGCTTGGCAGTGCCTTTGCGCAACTTATAGGCTCCATATGCCTGGTTTCTGCCCTCAAACACGAGGTCAGTCCATTCATTGGATATCAAATCTATTTTTGACATTTCTTCGTCCTTTCTTTAATTATTAGTCATTTACTTGACACCTCTTGAGCGCAGAAGCTTAGCATCCTGCTCGTTGATCTTGTCAATGACATAAGTACCAATACTGCAGATTGTCATTTCGTCCAAAGCATCAACCATGTTCCTGTATGAAGCCTCGTCAGTACACTTGATAATGATGGTCATTGTCGGCACCTTGCCAGTCTCGAGCTCACCCTTCTTAATCTTAGTCAGCGCAGCGTCATACACTTCCTCTGGATAAGCAGCTGGGTTAGCGAGCTTCTTCTTGTCAAGAGCGTCCTTAGCCATCATAATGTCCTTAACAGGCTGCGAGCCGTCTTCGGTGATGTGGTTGAAGAGCACCGAGCGGATACCCTTCTGACCCCATGTTGTTTCCTTCAGACAGGTCGGGTCATCATACTTAGGCAGACCGTCAACGTGGTAGATCTTATCGTTACCACACACGTAGATAGTGACAGTCTGTGATGCCTTAGCAGCGTTACGATCCTTTTCAGAGATATTCTCGTCGTTCGAAGGCATGTTTAAGTTCATAGTCTGAGGCTTAGCCAAAGATGTACAGAGCATGAAGAACGTGATAAGAAGCATCATCATGTCCACCATCGGCGTGAAGTCCACGCGGGTCTGCATCTTTTTCTGTCTGCTTGCTTTTTTCTTTGCCATGTCTTAGTCCTCCGAATTAGATTTAAGCGCGGTAATGAGATAGTAGCGGTTCTCGCTCATGTCCTGGAGCTCCGACATCATCTTCTTGATGGTCTTGTACGGAGTGCCTGCGTCCGCCTTGATGGCGAGCTTCATTTCCGAGCCGTTGTTATCGCGAGCCATCTTCACCCAATCCTGGAACTGGCTCATCTTACCGTCCACGCTATCAGTAGGGATACCCTTTGTAGCCTGGTATTCATTCAATTTTTCCTCCAAGTTCAGTGCAGATGCAAGGTCTTGCATCTCGACGCCGATAGAGGCAGCACTGCGGGCAGTTTCCATCTGTCCCTTAGTGAGCTGCACGCCATACTGGTCTGCCATGCCCTGAACGAGTTCGCCCATTCTCTTTGGATTATCCATTCCAACGAAGATACGGCCGTCCTTATCGCAGAGGATTGTCAAGACATTTGTCTCCGGCACCTTTACTTCAGATACCGAGCCCGGAGTAATGACCTTCACTGCTTCGTTCTTCACGAATGTTGATGTCAACATGAAGAAGGTGAGCAAGAGGACCATCACGTCGGACATAGGAGTCATATCTATCCAAACATCCGCTTTCTTAACTTTTACTTTACCCATAATGATAAATGTTTTAAAGGGTTAGTAAAATTAAGCCTCGTCTGCGTGGTTTGCTTCGTATGTCTTAGCAATAGTGTAACCTACTTCGTCAAGAGCGTATGTCAGCTTATCAATCTTGTTTGAATAGTAGTTATATGAGACTACGGCTACCCATGATGTCAAAATACCAGATGCGGTATTAACGAGGGCCTCAGAGATACCTTCAGAAAGCTGGAGTGAGTCACCACCACCACCTGAAGCAAGAGCAGCAAATGAACGGATCATACCAACCACAGTACCGAAAAGAGCGGTAAGAGTACCGAGTGTAACGATAGTTGCGATGATAGGCATGTTCATCTGAAGTGTAGGCATCTCGAGCTGTGTAGCCTCCTCGTGAGCCTGCTGGATCTTAGAAACCTTAGCAGCACGCTTGAGGTTTGTAGTTGCCTCCATCTCCTTGTAAGCTGCGATAGAAGCACCAACAACGTTAGCTACGCTACCCTGCTGCTTGTCGCAAAGCTCCTGTGCCTTAGCCATATCACCTGCTGTGATAGCCTTCTTTACAGAAACAACGAACTTACCGAGTGAGCTCTTACCGAAAGCTGTGCGGAGAGCGAAGAAACGCTCGATAGAGAGAGCGATTACAGAGAAGAGAAGAGTGATGATCACAGGAACGACAACACCACCTTTGTAGACTGTACCCATGAGGTTACCGTCCTTAACCGGCTGTGTCGGATCACCGTTTACGAAGTGCTCAGGTGCACCAAGGATGTACTTGAAGAAAAGCACTGCGAGTACAAAACATACCAGGATGATAAAGAACGCATTTTTAACACCCTGGAATCCAGAAGACTTTTTCGGATTCGCTTTAGCTTGTGTAGTTGCCATAATTTTTTGTAAAGTTTAATAAGTTATTAAATGGTTAATAAAAAAATTCATTTTTATGTTAGCACTATTTCAAGTAGTATTAGTGGTTTCTTGCCTATATCCACTCTCTATGCTATATCAGCATGGCAAAGTTAGCAAATAATGGCAAATAATCACCCTATTATCATAGCTTTAACATTTTTTTATTTGAGTTTTGCCAGTGTCTCTTTAATACGGCGCATTGCTTCGCGAATATTATCGTCGCTGGTGGCGTAACTCATACGGAAACATTCGGGGTCGCCGAAGGCGTCACCGCCTACTGTTGCCACGTGTCCTTCTTCGAGCAGGAACATGGCAAGGTCGGTCGAGTTGTTGATGGTCTTGCCTTCGTAGCTCTTGCCGTAGAAGCCTGAGCACTTGGGGAAGAGATAGAATGCACCCTGAGGGCAGTTCACCTCGAGTCCGGGTATCTCCTTTGCCAACTTCACGATGAGGTCGCGGCGGCGTTCAAAGGCTTTACGCATTGTCTCAACACACTCCTGCGATGTGGTGTATGCAGCTTCGGCTGCCTTCTGGCTTACCGAGCACGGACCGCTTGTATATTGTCCCTGCAGTTTGTTGCAGCCTTTGACAATCCACTCTGGTGCTGCGATGAAGCCGATACGCCAGCCTGTCATGGCGTATGCTTTCGACACGCCGTTGACGATGATTGTGCGCTCCTTCATGCCGGGGAACTGAGCGATACTCTCGTGCTTGCCTACGTAGTTGATATGTTCGTATATCTCGTCGGCGAGTACGAACAGGTCGTCGTGACGCTTGATGACCTCTGCCAGTGCTTCAAGCTCGTCCTTTGTATATACGCTGCCGGTTGGGTTGCTTGGCGAGCAGAGTATGAGCATACGTGTCTTCGGTGTGATAGCTGCCTCAAGTTGCTCGGGAGTCATCTTGAAGTTCTGCTCGAAACCTGCGTTCACAATGACCGGCGTACCACCTGCCAGCTTCACCATCTGCGGATAGCTCACCCAGTAAGGAGCCGGAATTATCACTTCTTCTCCGTCGTTGACGAGTGCCATCACTGTGTTGCAGACGCTCTGCTTGGCTCCGTTCGAGACGAGTATCTCGCTTGTTGTATAGTCGAGATTGTTTTCGTTCTTCAGTTTTGCTACGATAGCCTTACGCAGATCCATGTATCCCGGAACTGGCGAATAGCGTGAGAAGTTTTCGTCGACAGCCTTCTTTGCAGCCTCTTTAATGTGGTCGGGTGTGTTGAAGTCGGGCTCACCAACACTCATGTTGATTACGTCTATGCCCTGTGCCTTCATCTCGCCGCTCTTCTGCGACATTGCAAGTGTCTGTGACGGAGCGAGACGATTGAGTCGATTTGATAATTCTGCCATTATTATAAATATGTATAGTTATACTTTCGTGCAAAATTATAAAGAAATTCTGAGTTTGGCGAATAAAATAAAGAGGAATTAAAAGTAAAACTACAAAATGCAATGAGATTTTGTTCTTTTTTAAACATCCAGAGCCGTGGAAGTATGCATCGGACGGCGGATGCAACCTGATCGGACAGCGAACGCAATCTGATTGGACGGCGGACGCAATCTGATCGGACGGCGGACGCAACCTGATCGGACGGCGGACGCAATCGGTGACGAAAAAAGGGTATGTCAGAAGTCAAACAAGATGAGCTGCAAGCCCAAATCAATTGATTTCTGACACACCCTTCACACTAAATATGTACAATGGGGTTCAAAACCGCATTATTAATTCTCAACGCTCTCGCTATTGAAAGCCGATGTGATGCGATAATTCACGTCGCCGTCGTAGGTGACGGTAGAGTTTTTGAGGGCACTCCATACGGGGGCGATGTAGTCGCTCTCGCCATTCTTGTCGGAAAGTTTGTAGTAGGAGTGTATCTCTATGGTGAGTCCGTCGTTGTAGCGGCGTTCGAGGGCCTTGAGCAGTTCCTTTGTCACGCCGGTGATATTGATTGTGATGCCTGCAGGCTGACGCTCAACGGTGAGCTTGACATTGGCACCGATAGTTGCATCGTAATCCTGCACCTCGAAATACTTCTCGAAGTAGCGCACAAGAGCTGCCGACTCGACACCCTCTACTGTATAGTCGATGCCTACGGGGAGGAACACCTTCACGTCCTTAGCTTCCTTGATATGCACCGAGGTCTTTATCTCGCCCCATGAAGAGTGCTTCTGCTGATGGATGTCAACCAAGAGTGTGGGATCGATGGGCTTGATGTTGTAGATGGCTGGATAATAATCGGTAAGCTGCTGGTAGGTGAGCTGCATCTTACCATCGTTCTCGCCGAAGGTTATCTCTTGGAAGCCCTCGTCCTTGCAGGCATCACACGCTGCCTTGATGTCGTCTTTGTCGGTGAGCAAGCCGTCAACATGCCAACCGTTCTCCATGCTCTTGGCGAGATACCATATCACACGGATATTCTTTTCCACCACGGTAGGCGACACCGGATTGGTGCGACCACACCAGCTTGTGAGTTTCTTTACAATGGTGGCAGTGGTGGTGTCGCCTGCTGCAATAAGGGTGCGCAAGCCCGAACCATTTGTACTGAGAAGATAGTCGAAGTTCTTGTCCTTATTTATAGTAATGTATGGGCAGTCGGTGTACACCTTGCCGTTGTTCATAACTCCAACGTACTTGTTTGGAGCGACATTAAAACCAAGGCGTGGGTCGACCTTTACATTGAAATAATTGACATTGGCGGTTGGAGACAGAGGATTGGCAGCACGTGTTACAGCGTTCACCTTCTGATAGTTATTCAGGACATCAACGCCCATATACACCTCGGTTTGAGGCGCATTAGCCAACAAAGAGTCGTCAGTACCATTGGCCTCTTCTGAGCTTGAACATGCTGTAAATGCAGCAACGGCTGCAAAGAGAAAAAACAGCTTGTGTAGCTTTATCATAATCAGTTTATTGTTTGTATGTTAAATCAAGAGTGAATATATATCATAAAATCGGCTGCAAATGTACATCATTTGTTGAAAACGGCAAAGTTTTTGAATAACTTTTTCCCAAAAATCACGCCAAAATCTGCCGATTACATTCGTCTCTTCTGACTTTGTCCTGCGCCAGTTCCCTTATACTTGCTATTTGTGGCATTAAAGCGATAGCGGATGCCCAGCGTGATGCTACTGACAGAGTAAGCATCGTAAAACAATGTTCGTGCAGCGCCAGAATAAAACGTGCGGTACTGATTGCCGGTGGCGAATAGGTCGGATACGTCAAGGGTTAACGTCAAGCGATTTTTAAATAATGCCTTGTAAAGAGAGAGATCGGTGTTGAAATATCCCTTACGTATATTTTTGTTTCCCATGTTTCCTTCGGTCTGTGCGGTCATTACGAGCGAAGCCGTCAACCACTTGAAGTCGAACGTGTTGGTAAAAGAGAAGACAGCCACTGGATTATTGAGCTTATTGCCCACGTGCGTGTCCATCTTGAGCCATTGTTTGTAGAGCATCGCCTCTAATGTGGGATGCCAAATGCCGTAGGTTGGATTCAGCGTCAGTCCTGCCTGAAAGGAGTTATAGCTGTTGATATTTTCCGGACGGGCAAGCGACTTTATCGGATTGTTCTGGTAGGTCTGCGTCATCGTGCAAATCTCATCGGAGATATGCGAATAAATCAGTTGCAGATTAACCCACTTCCATGAGAAAGCGTAAGTAAGATTGCGCGTTATTGATGGTGTAAGGAACGGATTTCCCGATTCGTATGTGTACTGGTTGTCGTACTGCACACCACTTCTGAGTTCGTTGTAACTGGGACGATAGATGTCGGCTGCGTATGTCAGTTGCATCTGGGTCTTGCCTACGGGTAGCGAGAGGGCAAGCGATGGAAACCAGTTGCTGTATGTCTTGCTCTGAAGGTCGATATGAATCTCGTTCGTGTAATAATCAAAGTCGTTATACTCGTAGCGCAAACCAGCCTGCACAGAAAGCGCCCCGAAGGAGCGGGTGTAATCTACGAAAGCCGAAGTCATCGACTCTTTCACTTTCTCGTTCTCATTACTCGTAACTTCTGGCACGATGGTGTATAGCATTCGACGATTAAGAGAAGAGTATTCGCCACCTACCGACAGTTCGCCCTTGAACAGTGGAAAACCAAGAACAAGTTTAGAAGCAACCAGCGAGTTGCGGTTGTTGCGGTAAGAGTCGGCTTGAGAGTTTTTTATCTGGTTGTCTTCACCGGTGACGCTCTCTTTTATAGTCATTCTATCCTTGTCACCATACCAATAGTAATCGGTATTGAAGTCTATTTTGAGTGCCCCTATCTTGCCTACATAATAGGCATTGGCAAGATATTTCGAGGAATGACCAGGAGAGAAGTAGTCTCCACGAGATGTCTCCACGAGTTGATCATTGCAGTATGACATGGCTTGCTGTAGTCCCCTACCTTCTTTTCTTGCATAGCGGTCGTAACTGAAACTCGCACCGATGGAGTTCTCATCGTCAAACATATAGCTGGCATTCAAGCGTGCATACGGATTGAGATTTATATATTCTTGCGTTATCTTAGTATTCTGTAACCATGTATTGCTGGTGTAGGTATACTGCTGTATTCTCTTGTTGTCTGGTTGATGAGTGTATGCCCCATACAAAAAGCCGGTGATGTCGAAGCCGCCTTTACGATAGTTGCCTCGGAACGACTCGTAATAACTCATGCGCTTATCTTCATTTATGACAAAACTGGTGCTATTGTCAAAGCTGAAACCCTCGCCTTGCGGTTTCTTGGTGGTGATGCGTATAACGCTCTTCACGCTGGCATCATAACGTGCACCAGGGTTGCTGATAACCTCAATGTTCTTGATGTCGCTGGGTTGCAAACGCTGCAACTCCATTTGGTCTTGCATCTTACGACCATTGATATAAATTACTGGTGTTCCTCTGCCGAACACTTCTATATCTCCGTCTTTAGCCGACACGCTGGGGATGCGTGAAAGCAACTGCTCCATATTGGCAGTTTTCTCCAACACGCTACCTGATACCGTCGTCGTCATTCCTTCGCCGCTCAACACCGTCTTGGGCAACTGGCTTCTTACAACGATTTCGCCGAGCATCCATGATTCTTCGCTTAATCGGACGACCCCCATGTCTTCTCCACGACAATCTCGGAAAACTGTCGTATAACCAATTGATGAAACCTTAATAATTCCGTCATTGCAAGGAGAATCGATAACAAAGCTACCATCCTCGCCACTCACAGCCCCCTTGACAAAGACCGAATCCCCACGAGTCAGAAGCACGACATTCACGAAAGCCAAAGGTTCTCCTTTAGTATTTTCAATCTTTCCCTTAATATTCTGCGCCATTATCGGAGCAAAAGACATAAGCGATATAAGCGTCGCTATCATTACCTTAATCATAATCGCTATTTTTTATTTTTGCTACTAAACGACTCATTTACTCTATAAAAAAGGACGAGAACATTAGTTTGGGTATATACAAACAGCATACATCCAAGCTCTTATTCTCTTATCGTTAGCATTGCTTGCGGCTGAGGGTGTGTCAAAACTAAAATATTGGGCAAATTGAATAGCAAACGGTTCTAATCGTAGGAGGCTACGGCATTCCTGCCGTAGCCATTAGTAACTGAAATACAACTGTTTGCAATGACTACGGCAATCCTGCCGTAGCCATTAGTAACTGAAATACAACTGTTTGCAATGACTACGGCAAGAATGCCGTAGTCTCCTACAGTTAGCCATTCATCACAATTCTATAGTTTTGACACACCCTCTACTTGATTATTACTTGAGGTGCAAGGTGTGACCCATACGGTCGCGCTTAGTCTTCAGATAGCGCTCGTTGTACTTGTTGGGTATCACTTCGATGGGCACGTTCTCCACAATCTCGAGTCCGTACGACTCCAGTCCTACGCGCTTTGTGGGATTGTTGGTGAGCAGGCGCATCTTGTGTACGCCAAGGTGGCGCAGCATCTGTGCTCCGCAACCATAGTCGCGCTCGTCGGGCTTGAAGCCGAGGTGCACGTTGGCATCCACGGTGTCGTAACCTTCCTCCTGCAGCTTGTATGCCTCAATCTTGTTCATGAGTCCAATGCCGCGACCTTCCTGCTGCATATAAACCACTACGCCCTTGCCTTCCTTCTCGATCATCTGCATAGCTGCGTGGAGCTGCTGTCCGCAGTCGCAGCGCTTCGAGCCGAGGATGTCGCCTGTGGCGCATGAAGAGTGTACACGTACGAGCACGGGTTCGTCCTCACGCCACTCGCCCTTCACGAGTGCCATGTGCTCCAGTCCGTTGCTCTGCTGACGGAACGGCACGAGGCGGAAGTGTCCCCACTCTGTCGGCATGTCTACCTCCTCGCCCACTTCGATTATCGACTCCTTCTTGAGGCGGTAAGCGATGAGGTCCTTGATGGTGATGATGCGCAAGCCCCACTCCTCTGCCATCTTCTGCAGGTCGGGCATACGTGCCATTGTGCCGTCTTCGTTCATTATCTCCATGAGTGCGCCTGCCGGATAGAGACCTGCCAGGCGGCAGAGGTCGATGGCAGCCTCGGTGTGTCCGCAGCGGCGGAGCACGCCGTTGTCCTGTGCGTAGAGCGGATTGATATGTCCGGGGCGACCGAATGTCTGTGGTGTAGACGCCGGGTCGGCGAGTGCTTTGATGGTGGCAGCACGATCGTGTGTTGACACGCCGGTGGTGCATCCCTCGAGTTTATCGATTGTAACGGTGAACGGTGTGCCAAGCATTGATGTGTTGTCGCTCACCTGATGTGGCAGGTCGAGCTCCTCACAACGCGAGAGGGTGATGGGGGCACAGAGCACGCCACGCGCGTTCTTCAACATAAAGTTCACCTTTTCAGGAGTTATCTTCTCGGCGGCGATGATGAGGTCGCCCTCATTCTCGCGGTCTTCGTCGTCAACCACGATTACGAACTGTCCGTCTTTAAAATCTTTTAGAGCATCTTCGATGCTGCTCAGTTTGAATTCTCCCATATTATTTATTTGTTGATGAGTGTTATTATTATTCGTTATCTTACTATTATTGTTTCTAAAATATCGCCATTAAGTATGTCGCTACCGATTGAGTATAGCGTTTATTCTGCCCATGATTATCTTGTTCTCGGTCTGCACCACCTTCAGGTCGCGCTGTAGACGCAAGCGGTAGCGCCACATGCGCATGTAGAGCACGAAGCCGAGCGGTACGACGATGGCTGCCACAATGTTCAGCCACTTGCGTTCGAAGGGGCGTGTGTGGGCGCGCTCCGACATCACGGGGTACATGCTCAGATGGTTGATGATGGTGCGGTCGCGCGAGTTGCTGAGGTCTTCTATTATCTGCTCCAGCTGTGGCACAATGCGCTCCATCACGTTGTCGGGTTCGTACTTAAAGAACACTTTCACCCAACTTGGTGCACGTTTCAAACGATGCGTGTGCGAGTACTCGACTATCTCGTTGTTCATCTGCTGCAATTGCGCCAAGTCGTCGGCGTAGTGCGGATCGTTGATTACCACCTCCTTGCGATATATCGGGCGCTTGATGCGCAGACCGAAGAAGCGACGGAAGATGTCGGCGTACAAGTCGGCATTGAACACAACGGAGTCGTTGGTTGCTTTATATGTAAAGAACACCGCCATCGGCACGAGCACAGCGGGAGCAAGACTCTTGCCGAACCAGATGGTCCACATTCCGCTTCGCGCCATTCGATAGCCCGAGTTGTCGAGTATGTAGTAGAGGATGAAGACGAGCACCGAGATGAGCACCGGCAGACCCAAACCGCCCTTGCGTATGATGGCTCCGAGCGGCGCACCGATAAAGAAAAAGATGAGACACGACAAGGCGAGCGTTATCTTTGCCACCCATTCTATCTCGTGCTGACGTATCAGGCGGTCGCCATCGCTGGTGATGAGCGACTTAAACTCGAGGTCGCTCTTGCGTGAGGCTACTCGGTTCAGGGCACAACTTATAGCGGTGCGCTTCTGTTGCGACGTGAGGTGAGCGTATGCTGTATCGACGTTATAGGCTGAGGTCGTAGCAAGTTGTAGGGCGCGAAGCGAGTCGTTCTTCGTAGCCGAAGCGAGTCGATAGAACGTGAGTCGATCGGCAGCGTAGTAGTTGTTGCCGATACTATCGTACACTTGTTTCAGCGAGTCCATATCGTGAACTATCTGCGTGAAACTCTTGCCGCGTGCGTCGTTGGATATCGACGAACCATCGCTCACATTAAAGTCGGAATCAAAGTCGAGCACGATATGCTTCTGCACAAACGACTCGCGACGATAGGGCACCGAAGCGCTACCAGCCAACTCCTGCGACTGCATATTCTCAAACCATTCGCCACTCCACAGCGTGAGCAGTAGGTGTTTCTTCTCGGCTGTCGACTGCAACATGCCCGAGTCGGCGAGTATTATCGCCTGGTCTTCGTACGACCCAGTCATGCGATAAATCATTATACCGTAAAGCTTACCCGTGTCCATATTCTTCTTCGACACGTAGAGGTTAGAGTTTGGTATGCCGTCGTAAAACACGCCTTCCGGTATTTCCAGTTCCGGACTCTTCTGCTTCATTGATATGAGCATCAAGGCGAGCTTGCGGTTGGCTTCCGGACCGATAGAGTTCTGAAAATAAATGGAGAGCACGCAGATAGCCACACTGATGGCTATGAGCGAACGAAACGCTTGCATGAGCGATATACCTGCAGCTTTTATAGCCGTCAGCTCTGAGCTTTCACCGAGATTTCCGAATGTTATAAGCGATGAAAGCAGAATGGCAAGCGGCATTGCTTGTGGCACAAGCATGAGTCCCATATGCCAAAAGAATTCGGCAAGCACGTCGACGGAGAGTCCCTTACCGATTAGCTCGTCGACATATTTCCACAGAAACTGCATCATCAGTACAAATTGACAGATGAAGAACGTTCCTATGAACAAAAGACCGAACTGCTTTGCAATGAAGATATCTAATTTCTTTATACGAAACATCGTGAGCGTTTTTACCTTATTATATATAGGTAGACTGTTCCACCAGTGCACTACATATAAGAGGTTAAGTATATGTATGCTTTTTTATGCTGCAAAATTAGCATAAATATTTCATATACTCCACGAAATTAAATGATTTTAGTATTTTTACACTGCCGAAGTAGTCCACTCCTACCCTACACGCCACACTTACGACGCAAACGCTCGAAGTTGCTCGTCCATATATCCTCGAGCCAGTCTTTATCGCCATCGTCTGTAAAATCGGTAACGCTGAGCATGTATCCACCCGTCAGACTACACTTCTCCATACGTATCTCTACATACGACCCGTCGGTTTCGTCGTCCCAACTCCAGCGTATGCGTCCGTATTTCTCAATCACGCTGACCGTTGCCATTCGTACTTCGTGGTGGCGGTGGGCATCGCCCCATGCGCAGGTGAGTTGGTCGCCATCGAGCGTCACGCTATCGGCTATCCACTTCTGCAAACCCGAATCGGTACCGATAAGCTGCCAAATGATATTCTTCGAGGTTGAGTTTAGGAGGTGTTCTACAGTTATTTTGTTTTTCTCCATAGTTGTTGTTTTAGTAGTTAAGCCATTAGGAAGGCCTGTATTTTTTGCAAAGATAGGGAAAAAGATAAAGAAAATGCACTTTATTGTGATTTTTTTTTGCGAAAAGTTTTGGCGATTAACAAAAAAGCATTACCTTTGCACCCGCAATCAAGAACGATGGCGGGATAGCTCAGCTGGTTAGAGCGCATGATTCATAATCATGAGGTCCCCAGTTCAATCCTGGGTCCCGCTACAAAGAACGAGTTAAAGATTAAGTCTTTAACTCGTTTTTTTGTACATAAATCAATAAAAACATATTTAACACAACTTTTTCCGCATTTTTTCTACAATTTACACATTATATTATTGGTTTTTAGTACCTTTGCATTGATTTTGAAAAATTACACGCAAGACGGAATAGCAAAGCAATATTTGACGTTCGCACGTGTAACAACATCATACAACAACAAGGCAAAAAGGATAATCAACAATAATAAAAAGAAATCATGGCTGGAACAAAAAAAATCAAGACCGCGCTTATCTCCGTATTTCATAAGGATGGTCTCGACGAGCTCCTGAAGAAGCTCAACGAAGAAGGTGTTAAATTCCTCTCTACAGGTGGCACACAAGCATTCATCGAAAAGCTTGGCTACGAATGTCATTCGGTAGAAAGCGTAACATCTTACCCATCAATCCTCGGTGGACGTGTCAAGACTCTGCACCCACGCATCTTCGGCGGCATCCTCGCTCGCCGCGACAATGAAGGCGACCGCCAGCAGATGGCTGAATACGCCATCCCCGAAATCGACCTCGTCATCGTCGACCTCTACCCATTCGAGCAGACTGTAGCAAGCGGTGCTTCCGATGCCGACATCATCGAGAAGATAGACATAGGCGGCATCTCACTCATCCGTGCTGGTGCTAAAAACTTCAACGACGTGGTCATCGTTCCGAGCAAGGCTGAATACAAGCTTCTCCTCGACATCCTCAACACTAATGGTGCTGAGACCTCTCTTGAGGAGCGCAAGATGTTCGCTGAGCGTGCGTTCGGCGTAAGCAGCCATTACGACACAGCCATCCACGCTTGGTTTGCAAAGTAAACTCAAAACTCATAATTCAAAACTCAATAAATGGGATTTTTTTCATTCAGACAGGAAATTGCGATGGACCTCGGCACTGCCAACACCATCATCATCTGCGACGATAAGATCGTTGTTGATGAGCCGTCGGTAGTGGCACTCGACCGTCGCACAGACAAAATGATTGCTGTCGGCTCGAAGGCAAAGATGATGTATGAGAAGACTCACGACAATATCCGAACCATTCGCCCACTCCGCGATGGAGTCATCGCCGACTTCTCAGCATGTGAACAGATGATGCGCGGACTCATCAAGATGGTACACTCTGGCAGCCGACTCTTCACCCCGTCGCTGCGTATGGTTATCGGTGTTCCTTCAGGTTCTACCGAAGTGGAGTTGCGCGCCGTGCGCGACAGTGCTGAGCACGCCGACGGACGCGACGTGTACCTCATCTTCGAGCCGATGGCAGCTGCCATCGGCATCGGCATCGACGTGGAAGCACCAGAGGGCAACATGATTGTAGACATAGGTGGCGGCTCAACAGAGATTGCTGTAATCTCGCTCGGCGGCATCGTGTCGAACAACTCTATTCGCACTGCTGGCGATGACCTCACAGCCGACATTCAGGAGTATATGTCACGCCAGCACAACGTGAAGGTTTCGGAGCGTATGGCTGAGCGTATCAAGATACACGTCGGCTCGGCTCTCACTGAGCTTGGCGACGATGCACCGGAGGACTTCATCGTTCACGGACCGAACCGCATCACTGCGCTCCCTATGGAGGTGCCGGTATGCTATCAGGAGATAGCACACTGCCTCGACAAGACTGTCGCAAAGATCGAGAACGCTGTGCTCTCTGCTCTTGAGAACACACCGCCTGAACTCTATGCCGACATCGTGAAGAACGGCATCTATCTCAGTGGTGGCGGTGCCCTGCTGCGTGGTCTCGACAAGCGTTTGCAGGAGAAGATCAACATTCCGTTCCACATCGCCGAAGATCCGTTGCACAGCGTAGCAATCGGTGCGGGTGTGGCTCTGAAGAACATCGACCGCTTCTCATTCCTGATGAGATAGCCTAAAAGTAAAAGAGTAAAAAAGTAAAAAGGTAAAAGAGTAAAACGCTCTTGACAGTAAATAACTTTTAAAGGTAAAAAGGTAAAAAAGTAAAAGAGTAAAAAGAGCAGGAAAGGTTATACGCCCTCTGCTTTTTACTTTTTTACTCTTTTACTTTTTTACTTTTCAATTATGCGCAACCTATTAGATTTCCTTTCACGCCATAACCATTGGTTCGTCTTCCTCTTGCTTGAGGTAGTGAGCCTCACACTGCTGTTCAAGTACAACAGCTATCAGGGCAGTGTGTGGTTTTCATCGGCTAATGCCGTAGCAGGCAAGATGTACGAATGGGACTCGTCCGTGAAGCAATACTTCGCCCTCACCGAAGTGAACCGCCAACTCACCGACCGCAACATATACCTCGAACGCGAAGTGGAGATGCTGCGCGAGCAGGTGAAGAAGTCAAACAACGACACTACCCTCGTCGAACGACTGCAACAGAACATCATGCGCGACTACGAGACCATACCGGCAAAGGTCGTCAGCTCGTCGCTCGACAAGGCTAACAACTTCATCACCATAGATAAAGGCAGTGCCGACGGCGTGCGCAAGGACATGGGCGTTGTGTGCGGACAGGGCATCGTGGGCATCGTCTATCTATGCAACGAACACTACTCGGTGGTTATCCCTGTGCTCAATGAGCAGTCGAACATCAGCTGCACCATACGCGGACGTGGCTACTTCGGCTACCTGCGCTGGCATGGTGGTTCGCCCGAAACGGCATACGTAGAGGACATACCACGCCATGCACACTTCCGACTGGGCGACTTCATCGTGACATCGGGCTACTCCTCGGTGTTTCCACCGGGCATCATCGTCGGACGCATCAAACATGTGTACAACTCCGAGAACGGACTCTCCTACCGTCTCAACATCGCTCTGTCGACCGACTTCTCACGTCTGCGCGACGTGAGCGTCATCAACGACCGCGAGATGGACAAGAAACTCGAATTACTGCGTGCTGCCGAAGACTCCATCAAGGCACGCCAATAAACATACAGAAGAAACAAATGAGCCTGAACTTCCTTAGAAACATAGTATTCATCATAGTGCTGCTGCTCGCACAGACGCTGCTACTCAACCATATCAGCGTCTTCGGATGCGCCACACCGCTACTCTATGTCTACTTCGCACTGACCGTGCAACGCGGCGAAGCGAAGTGGGCTACGCTGCTTTGGTGCTTCTTCATGGGTCTGTTGGTGGACATCTTCACCAACACACCAGGTGTAGCAGCTGCCTCAATGACGCTCGTGGGCTTCTTGCAACCCTACGTTGTCGAACTATTCGCACCACGCGATAGTGCCGACGACCTCCGTCCGTCCCCCTTCACCTTCGGCTCAAGCAAATACACCAATTACACCATCATTCTCGTACTCATCTATTGCTTCACATTCTTCTCGCTCGAAGCCTTCAATCTGTACAACTGGGGACAATGGATTGCTTGCATCGTGGCAAGCACCATCATCACCGTTGTATTGATTTTGGTGATAGAGTACTTCAGAAGTAAAAGATAGAGCACAGCAGAAACTGTAAGTAGAGAACATTATTAGTAGTAATCGGTAACATCAGTAGTAGGAAATGAGCAATTATAACCTTGAGAAACGGCGCTACGTAATCGCTTTTGTGGCAACGGCTATTGTCGTTGTCTACATCGTGCGTCTCTTCACGCTGCAGCTGCTTAGCGACGACTACAAGAAGAACGCCGACTCCAACGCCTTCCTCAAGAAAATCGAATACCCTTCGCGTGGTGCCATCTACGACCGCAACGGCAGACTGCTCGTGTACAACCAGCCGGCTTACGACATTATGGTCGTGATGAACGAAGCAAAGGGACGCATCGACACGCTTGAGTTTTGCCACGCACTTGGCATCACGAAAGAGTTCTTCATAAAGCGCATGAACGACATTAAGGACTACTCGAAGAACCCTGGCTACTCGCGCTTCACGCAGCAGCTCTTTATGAGTCAGCTCCCTTCGGAGGAGTTCAGCTTCTTCCAAGAAAAGATATTCCGCTTCCCTGGTTTCTACGTGCAGCAGCGCAGCATACGCCAATACCAATCGAAGGTGGGCGCGCATATCCTCGGCGACGTGGCTGAGGTGTCGCCCTACGACATTGAGGAGGATAGCTACTATCAGCCTGGCGACTACATCGGCAAACTCGGTGTGGAGAAGTCGTACGAGAAACAGTTGCGTGGCGAAAAAGGAGTGCAAATTCTGCTGCGCGACGCTCGCGGACGCATACAAGGCAAGTACATGGACGGCAAGTACGATCGCAAACCGATTGCCGGCAAAGACCTCACGCTCGCCATTGACGAGAAGCTACAAGCATTGGGCGAACGTCTCATGGAGGGCAAGATAGGCTCTATCGTGGCACTCGACCCTCGTACGGGAGAAGTGCTCTGCATGGTGTCGGCTCCGAGCTACGACCCACGCATCATGGTGGGACGTGCACGCGCCAAGAACCACCGCGCACTGGCTAAAGATGCGTGGAAACCACTGCTCAACCGCTCCATAATGGGTATGTATCCGCCAGGCTCCACGTTCAAGACATCGCAGGCTCTTACGTACATGACTGAAGGCATCATTACGCCAGGCACAGCATTCCCCTGCAACCACGGCTTCTACTATCGCGGTCTACACGTAGGCTGCCACTCACATGCCGCTCCTATCGCTCTTGTCGATGCCATCAGCACCTCGTGCAACTCCTACTTCTGTTGGGGACTTTACTACATGATTGGCAACCGCTCTAAATACAAGACTCCGTATAACGCCATGAACACGTGGCGCGACTATATGGTATCGATGGGCTTCGGCTACAAGTTGGGCATCGACCTGCCTGGCGAGAAGCGTGGCATGATTCCGAACGCCGACTATTACGACCGCAACTATCGTGGCTCGTGGAACGGTCTGACTATCATCTCTATATCTATCGGCCAGGGCGAGGTGACGCTCACTCCGCTACAGATAGCCAACCTCGGTGCCACCATCGCCAACCGCGGCTACTACTACCGACCACACGTGGTGCGCAAGGTGCAAGGCGAACCGCTCGACACCATGTACACCCACCGTCACTACACAATGGCATCACGCCGAGCCTACGATTACGTGGTAGCAGGTATGCGCTCCTCAGCCATAAAGGGTACGTGTAAAGCTCTCTCACGACTGCCGTTCGAGGCATGTGGCAAAACGGGTACGGCGCAGAACCACGGACGCGACCACTCCGTGTTCATGGGCTTCGCACCGATGAACAACCCGAAGATAGCTATCGCCGTGTACGTAGAGAACGGCGGATGGGGTGCCGACTTCGGTGTACCTATCGGCGGACTGATGATGGAACAGTATCTTACGGGCAAGCTATCGCCTGCTGCCGAGGCGCAAGCCGATGCCATGCAGGCACGACGCATTGGCTACGGTCCGAGATTCTCTCAAAAGTAAAAAAGTAAAAGAGTAAAAAAGTAAAAAGGCTTAGGAAGGCTTAAAGAGGCTTAGGAAGGCTTAAAAAGGCTTAGGAAGGCTTATAAACTAAAAATAATGATAAACGACAAACCACAAAGCATTTGGTCGCAGGTCGACTGGCTGACCATTGGCCTGTACATAGCACTGATGCTCTTCGGATGGTTGAGCATCTGCGGTGCGAGCTACTCCTTCGGCGACAACGATCTGTTCTCGCTCGACACACGCTCTGGTATGCAGATCCTGTGGATTGGCACGAGTATCTGTCTCGGTTTTGTCATACTGATGATGGACTCGCGCTTCTTCGACACGTTCTCGTTCATCATCTACGGTGTGCTGCTCCTGCTGCTCTTTGCCACCATCTTCAACCCTCACGACATCAAGGGCTCCCACTCGTGGCTCGTCATCGGTCCGCTACGCTTGCAGCCTGCCGAGTTCGGCAAGTTTGCAACCGCACTTGCGCTCGCCAAACTGATGAGCACCTACGGCTATAACATACAACGCTGGAAAGACTTTGCAGCGGCTTGCGCCGTGGTGCTCGTGCCCATGCTCTGCATCGTGGGTCAGCGTGAGACGGGCTCTGCACTCGTCTATCTCACATTCTTCCTCATGTTCTACCGCGAGGGAATGCCTGGCAGCATCCTCTTCACGGGCGTAGCGATGGTGCTCTACTTCGTTGTGGGCATTAAGTACGAGGGCATTATGCTCTTCGACACACCTACATCGGTGGGCAAGTTCGTGGTACTGCTGCTCGTACAACTGTTCGTGGCAGGCATGGTGTACAACTATGTGCACAACCGTAAGCACACCAATACAATCATCGGCTATAGTCTGGTGCTCACCACTATAGCCATTCTCTTCGACGTGTACGTCATTCCGTTCGACGTGACGTGGGTGCAGCTCGGTATGTGTCTTGCGCTGTTCCTCTATCTCCTCTACCACGGACTGCGTACGCGCCTTCCGCAATACTTCTTTATTCTGGCGTTTGCCGTCGGTTCGGTGGTGTTCTTCTACTCTGCCGACTACGTGCTGAACAACGTGATGGAGCCTCATCAGCGTGTGCGCATCAACGTGCTGCTCGGACTCGACGAAGACCTTGCCGGTGCCGGCTACAACGTTCATCAGAGCGAGATAGCCATCGGCTCGGGCGGACTCAAAGGCAAAGGCTTCCTCAATGGCACGCAGACCAAGCTGAAGTTCGTGCCCGAACAAGACACCGACTTCATCTTCTGCACCGTGGGCGAGGAGGAGGGTTTCATCGGTTCGGCAGGCGTGTTGCTGCTGTTCCTCGTCCTTATACTCCGACTACTTGCGCTCGCCGAGCGACAACCCTTCGCCTTTGGGCGCATATACGGCTACTGTGTGGCATCGGTGTTCCTCTTCCACGTGTTCATCAACGTGGGCATGGTGTTAGGCTTAACGCCTGTCATCGGTATCCCGCTACCATTCTTCAGCTACGGCGGATCGTCGCTATGGGGATTCACCATCCTGCTTTTCATATTCCTCAGTATAGACGCAAAGCGCAATATGCTCAAGGCTTAGGTTACATTTTATTTATAAATATAATGTCAGTAGTATCATAAATAAAGCGATATGCAAATCATTAGTTGGATTTACATATCGCTATTTATTTAATACTTAGTGTTGGTTATTTTTGTAGGCTGCGAAGCTTGGGATAATCTACACCTTCTTTATTACCTGCCCCAAACATTAGGATTGTCAGATTTCCTCTGCTTAACCGAAACACTTGTTGAGCCTTCAGCGTTCTCAAATTCGATAATGCCACTTCTTTCAGCATCCATAGAATTTCTTTCTGCGCGCACTTCAAAACCATTCTCCGTTCCGTACATATAACACCAGTCTGGCTTTGACTTTATTTTAGCATATGTCAGGTTTACGAGTGTTAGTTCTTTTGTCAGATCTTCATCAGCGTCAAACTCTAAAGAACTTTCAGTGAACTTAGGAGCAAATGGAGCAAATAGAGCCTGGCATTTTATGGTGTATCCAATAATACCGCCTGACGTTCCTGCAATCTCACTTACTACATATAGTCGAGCATATCTATAATTATAAGAAATATAATCATATATTTCTGCCTCTCTTACCACATATCCTTCACCAGGATTTACAGCAACATAATCATTCCATCCATCTTGGGGTATAGCGGTAACATTTCCCAATCCCTTAATCTTACCCAATGAAACAAATTGACAACCTTCAAAATTATATGCACTATTGATTTTTATAGTACCAAAATCTTTTATGGTGACGCTATTTCCATCATCTCCTACCATCATATTCATAGTAATGGTTCCCTTAGGGTCAGGTATGTTCTTGTCAGGATTGATCACTACGCCACCATTATCATTTTCAGCATCATCGTCTTTGCTACAAGACGAGAAGAAAAGCGCACCGAATGCGACACACAATAGAAATAAGTACTTGTTAAAGAGTTTTTTCATAATAAAAAATAAAAAGCGTGTAACCGTCTGCAACTTGTTTTGTATCTGGTTACCGCCAAGTGACCAACTCTACAACAAGCACGAGACAGTTCACGCCTATGGCATGAACCTTTCATCTGCTTGTTCTCGTAGAGTGAATATTGGCGGTATTCGATACAAAAGAACAAGAGCTAAAAGCTCAATATTTTAAAAGTTAAAGAACGGAAACACAGAGTTTGATAATACAAGGAATTAATCCTTAGTTGTTAAATCTCTGTCGTGGCAATGATTCTAAACCACTAACCACTTACCGTTTTAGTTTGTTTGTTTTCTTTTTCTTGTTTCTGTTAATATTAATGTTAGACAATGTTATGTTTAAACAGCTGAGATAGACTCAGATCTGGTTACAAATTTAGTATGTTTTTAGGATATAAGCAAATTTGTATGGCACAAAATGTTGTTTAACACTACATTTTAAGCATTCCTATGTAAATAACTTTCCTGCCACCGTATCGCCTATATGAGTTATCGAGTATCTTGTCTACTCGAAGTAGAAGCTGAGCACTACCATCTTTGTACGTGCTTCCTTCACGCCATACGTGTACTTGAGCAGACTCTTGTCGCGCAGCTCCTTGGCGTGCTTTGTGTCGAGGGCGTTGCCTAAGCCGTAGACGAACTTCAGCTCTGGGCGCAGCTTGAAGTAGGGCAGATAGAAGTCGCAGCCCACGCCGAACTCCAGCGAGAGCGACGTGCGCTTCAGCTTCAGCGCGTCGGTGCTCTTGCCCGTGAGGTTGATCATCGGCGATACGCCAGCCATGAGATACGGGCGGTGGTTGTTGAAGCGTGGCGCAGCGAAGATGATGTCGCCTGCCACAGCGATGTAAGCGGTCTTCATATCCTGGCGTTTCTCTTCGGGCTTACCACTCGCGCTTAGGTTCTTCAGGTCTTGGAACACTATGTGGCGCGTGCCGAAGTACATCATCGGTGCCACGCGCAACTGGAAATGTGTGGACAGACGTAGCTCGCCAAGCACTCCGACATTGATGCCGGGGTCCCAGCGACTTTGGTCGGCGGTGACGAGTGTCTCCTGCGTACCGTCCTCAGTGGTGATGGTCATCGGACCCGCCATACGCACCTCCATGTCCTGCACGTGCGTACCCACGACTACGCCGAAGTGGAACGGACGGAGGTCGGTGTACGGACGGTTCTGCACGGTGCGCTCTTGTGCTGAGGCAGCGAGACTGACGATACACATTATTATAATATATATGTATTTTCTCATCTATGGGTTGTTTCTATTCTTTCAATAGCTTTATGCCGACATCGCAGATACCGGGCAGTATCTCGCGCTTCATGTCGTGGCGCACCACTACGTGCAGCGAGTCGCCTTCCTGCAACTGCAGTTGGCGCACCTCAAACTGATACTGTCTGTAGCCGATGCCGTCGCCGAGCACTTTGCCTTGTTCGTCGGTAAGCTCGCAGCATATGGTGTCGACAAGGACACGATGCGCTGGCATTATCTCTTGCTCCACAATCAGCGTGAGCGACGTGAACGGATAGCTATCCGTAGTGCGCACACCGAGCAGAGCACGATAGGTGGCTGCATCCTTCAACGGGCGGATGGCGAACGTAATGGTGTCGTTCTTCTCCCACCCCGAGAGGGCGGTGCTCTCGTATCGGTCGTAGATGGTGCGATGGTCGCACGCCGTTAGCAGCATGGCGACCAACGCAAGGGTCATTGCGGCTATCCGTAAGCTTATTGCTCTTTTCATAGCCACAATTCTAATGAGCATCCTTAGGGGGTGCAGCTGTCTCAGCTGCACCAACAGAGTTGTTGGTGCTACCCTTTGGTTGGTGCACTTGAGGGGGTGCAGCTGTCTCAGCTGCACCGACAGAGCTGTTGTTACCATTTGGTTGGTGCACTTGAGACAAGTGCACCCCCTGAGCAGCTGTCTCAGCTACACCAACTGAGTTGTTGTTACCCTTCGGTTGGTGCACTTGAGACAAGTGCACCCCCTGAGCAGCTGTCTCTGCTGCACCGACAGAGTTGTTGGTGCTACCATTTGGTTGGTGCACTTGAGACAAGTGCACCCCCTGGGTGGGTTCGCCATCTGGACGGTTGTTGCGACGCTGCTGATTGTTACGACGCTGACCTTCGCCTTTCTTCGGTGCAGTTGAGACAACTGCACCCCCTTCGCCCTTTCTCGGTGCAGTTGAGACGGGTGCACCTCCTTGGCGCTTTGCGGGTTTCTTCTTGCGCTTGCGTGTCTTGTCGAAGCGACTGATGTCGGCATCGGCGAGCAGGTCGCGAGGGCGTGTGTCCTGCTTCACCGTTCCGTCCTCGGTGAGCGACTCGGGCTTCTCGCCGCGCTTGTTCATCTCGATGATGGCACGGGCGCGCTCGGCTGTAATCTCCTCGAGGTTGGCAGCTATGCCCTTGTCGGTTGAGTAGACAACGGTGCCGGCGAGGATGTCCGACTTGAAGAGGTAGTAGTCGCTGTCGAGAGTCTGCAGCACTATGTCGCGTGCCGGCATTTTACGGCTTGCCTCCACGTAGTCGTCCACCTCGTAGTTGAGACAGCACTTCAGCTTGGCGCACATGCCGGCAAGCTTCTGCGGATTGAGCGATATGTCCTGTATGCGTGCAGCGTTGGTGCTGACGCTCACGAAGTTCTTCATCCATGTGGCGCAGCAGAGCTCTCTGCCGCAGGGACCGGTGCCACCGATGCGTCCTGCCTCCTGGCGTGCGCCGATCTGCTTCATCTCGATGCGTACGTGGAAGGTGTCGGCAAGCACCTTGATGAGCTGACGGAAGTCGACGCGCTCGTCGGCGATATAGTAGAATATCGCCTTGTTGCCGTCGCCCTGATACTCTACGTCGCCAATCTTCATCTGCAGACCGAGATCCTTGGCTATCTGGCGGCTCTGTATCATCGTGCCGTGCTCGCGACTCTTTGCTTCGTTGTACTTGTCGATGTCCACGGGTTTGGCTATGCGGTAGACGCGCTTGATGTCGTCAGCCGACTTGAGGTTGGCTTTCTTCAGCTGCAGCTTCACCAGTCTGCCGGTGAGCGTAACGGTGCCTATGTCGTGACCTGGGCTTGCCTCTACCGCCACGATGTCGCCCTTGTGCAGGTCGATATTGTTGACGTTGTGGTAGTAACCCTTGCGCGTGTTCTTGAACTGCACCTCCACGAGGTCGGTGTCCTCGTCGTTGCCCGGTACGTCGTACAGCCAGTCGTAGGTGTTCAGCTGCATGTTCTGTCGTCCGCAAGCGTAGTGGTGCAATCCGCGGTCGGTGTCGCGCGTTATCTTGAATTGCATATCTTTGAAATCCTTCATTGCGATTTATGCTTGTTGTTTACGTGTTATGAGTATAATTGTTTGTAATGCTATGTCGAAGAACACCATCTTGGCGTTGGCGTTCTGTGATATGTCGCGTAGTGCACGCTCGAAGAGTTCGTTCAGCTCCATCACGTTGCGCTCGTTGATGAACGGTGCGAAGCGTGTGCAGAACTGCTCTTCGTTCGCTGTCATATAGTTGAGCTCGGGGTTGCGGAAGTTGTACATAAAGCTCTCGCGCACCATGCGGTTGAAGTAGACAATCATGCGCTTCTGCTTCTCGCGTCCGAAGGCGGCTACGCTCTCGCTCCACTTCTTCAGCTCCTTCACCTTCTTGCTGTAGGCGTAGCGCATGAGCATGGCGAAGAGGTCGAAGAAGAGGCTTGCCTCGTTGCCGGCGCGCAGCGAGTCGAGGGCTGCGGTCCACGAGCCGTTGGCTATGCGTGCTATGCGGTGCGCCGTGTCGGTGTCGATGCCGCGACGCTCGGTGAGTGCCTGCTCGATGGCTTCGTCGCTGATACGCTTGAAGTCGAAGCGTTGTGTGCGGCTGCGTATTGTCTCGAGCAACTTCTCGGGTTCCTCGCTGACGAGGATGAACACAGTCTGCTGCGGTGGCTCCTCGAGCAGCTTGAGTATCTTGTTAGCCGAGGTGACATTCATGCGCTCGGGAAGCCACATCACGCACACCTTGTATCCGCCCTGCGACGCTTTTATGCTCAAGCGGCGCGAGAGGCGGTCGCTCTCGGCTCCGGTGATGATGGCTTGCTGGTTCTCTGCGCCCATGGCGTCCATCCACTGCTCTATGCTGAAGTAGGCACCGTCGCTGAGCAACTCGCGCCACTCCTGGGCGTAGTCGTCGCTCACGGGCTGATGGTCGGAACCCATCGTGGGCTTCTTTATCGTGGGGAAGCTGAAGTGGAGGTCGGGGTGCTGCCACTGGCGCAGCAGCTGACTGTCGCCCAACAGACGCGAGGCGAACGCAAGGGCAAGGGCTTTCTTGCCGCAGCCCATCGGACCGCAGAACAGCATGGCGTGGGGCACTCGGTGCTCCTCTATGAGTTTGACGAGCGACTGTTTCGCCTCGTCCTGACCTATTACTTCTTCAAATGTCATTTGCGCTATTGCGAGTTTTGAGTTTTGAACTACAACAGCCTCCTTGCCACTTCTCTTACGGAGTCGACAGCCGAGACGGTGTAGAAATGTATGTTGTTCACTCCTGCCTTGTAGAGTTGGCGACACTGCTCGGTCGACCACTCTATGCCGAGCTGGCGGGCGTCGTCGTCGGTCTTGCACTTCAGTGCCTCCACTGCCAGCTCCTGCGGGAAGTCGCAGCGGAACACGCGCGGCACTACCGTCAGCTGCGAAAGCTTTGCAAGCGGCTTGATGCCCGGCACGATCGGTATGGTGATGCCCATCTGGCGTGCCTTCTCCACGAAGCGGAAGTACTTTTGGTTGTCGTAGAAGAGCTGCGTGACGGCGTAGTCGGCACCCATGTCTTGTTTCATCTTCAGATACTTCAGGTCGAGATCTATGTTCAGTGCCTCCTCGTGTTTCTCTGGGTAGCACGCCACACCGTAGTGGAACTTCTTGCCGGGGTTCTTTATCGGCGTACCGTCGTTGAAGAAACCGTCGTTGAAGCGGTTCACCTGCTCAATGAGGTCGGTGGTGTGGGCGTGTCCGCCAGGGGTGGGCACAAACTGGCTGTCGTCGCGTGCCTTGTCGCCACGCAGCAGCAGCACGTTCTCGATGCCGAGAAACTGCAAGTCGATCAGCTCGTACTCGATGGCATCGGCTGTGGCACCGCTGCAGATGATGTGCGGTATGACCGGCACACCGAACTTGTTCTGTATGGCAGCCGCTATGGCCACCGTGCCAGGACGACGGCGCACACGAAGGCGCTCGTACTGACCGTTGTCGAGCTCGCGATAGACGAACTCGCTGTGGTGGGTGGTGATATTGATGTACGCCGGATCGAAATCGCGGAACTTCTCTATCGTAGAGAACAGACGCTCTGTTCCTGTGCCTTTCAACGGTGGTAACACCTCGAACGAGAAATGCTTCTCGCCACCACCGGAGGTGAGTATATCTGAAATATTCATCTTATTATCCTTTCGTATCTTATTTACCACTACAAAGTTACGGAAAATCTTACATAAATTTGCTATTTTGATTAATAATTAATACATTTGCTTGTAAATCTAAATAATTAATAGGAGGGTATGGCATCCCTGCCATACCCACGCACCCTTTATAAAATGAATAGGAACTTACATACAACCCTCGTTTCGAGCGCATTTTTCGCGTTCTGCTTAGCTGCCAGCAATGCCGCTGCGGCTAACAATTCAGCATCCCAACACCTCAACACCTCACCATCCCAACACCTCACCACCTCACCATCTCACCACCTCACCATCTCACCATCTCAACATCTCAACTCTCAACCCTCCTCCCTCACCACAAAGCGCCCTGCGCCCGCTGAACGCCTCTTCGTGTCGGACGCGGTGGAGAAGAAGATTCGCGAGATAAAGAAGCGCATCAAGGAGAACGCCTACTTAGCGTGGATGTTCGAGAACTGCTTCCCGAACACGCTCGACACCACCGTCCACTTCACCGATGCCGAGGACGGCAAGGAGGACACCTTCGTCTACACGGGCGACATACACGCCATGTGGCTGCGCGACTCGGCAGCGCAGGTGTGGCCCTACGTGCAGCTGGCTAAGGGCGACCGCAAGTTGCAGAAGATGCTGCGCGGTGTGATACGCCGCCAGCTGAAGTGCATCAACATCGACCCCTACGCCAATGCGTTCAACCGCGAGCCCGAGCCGAACGGCATGTGGGCTAACGACATGACCGACATGAAGCCCGAGCTGCACGAGCGCAAGTACGAGATCGACTCGCTCTGCTACCCCATACGCCTCGCCTACCACTACTGGCAGGTGACGGGCGACGCGTCGGTGTTCGGCGACGAGTGGCTGCAGGCGGTGCGCAACATACTGCGCGTGTTCCGCGAGCAGCAGCGCAAGCAGGGACTCGGCACCTATCGCTTCCAACGCGAGACGGAGGACCAGCTCGACACGGTCTGCAACCACGGCTGGGGCAATCCCGTGAAGCCCTGCGGACTCATCGCCTCCGTCTTCCGCCCCTCCGACGACGCCTCGACGTTCCTCTTCCTCGTGCCGTCTAACTTCATGGCGGTCAGCTCGCTGCGCAAGGCGGCGGAGATACTCAGCAAGGTGAACGCCGACGCAACGCTCGCTGCCGACTGCACGGCACTTGCCGACGAGGTGAGCACGGCTCTCGAGCAGTACGCCGTGGTCGACCATCCGAAGTATGGCAAGATTTACGCCTACGAGGTGGACGGCTTCGGCAACCGCTTCCTCATGGACGACGCCAACGTGCCGTCGCTGCTCGCCCTGCCCTATTTAGGCGACGTGGACGTGAACGACCCCGTATATCAGAACACGCGCCGCTTCGTGTGGAGCGACGACAACCCCTACTTCTTCCGCGGCAAGGCGGGCGAGGGCATCGGCGGTCCGCACGTGGGCTACGACATGGCGTGGCCTATGTCGATAATGATGCGTGCCTTCACGAGCACCGACGATGCCGAGATAGCGGAGTGTCTGCGTATGTTGCAGCGCACTGATGCCGGCACGGGGTTCATCCACGAGTCGTTCAACGTGGACGACGCGCAGAAGTTCACGCGCGAGTGGTTCGCATGGCAAAACACGCTCTTCGGCGAACTCATCATCAAGCTCGTGGACGAGGGAAAGACGGAGCTGCTGGTGGGGGCACGCAGGTAGCTTCAGGGGGTGCACTTGTCTCCGCTCGGCTTTGCCGCTTGCCTGAGCAAGAAGTGCACCAACCGAGCAAACCATGCACCTTCAGGGGGTGCACTTGTCTCAAGTGCACCAACCGAGCAAACTGTGCACCTTCAGGGGGTGCACTTGTCTCAAGTGCACCAACCGAGCAAGCGGTGCCTCAGCATATCACAACCTAAACCAACAACACTAATAACGCTATCTGCTACGTTGGTGCACTTGAGACAAGTGCACCCCCTGAAAAGCCCCTCAAAATTCTTTCCTCCCCCCCGTAACTTGCACACGACATTTTGACCACACCACTCCAACCAAAACTTGCATTCTGGAGATTTTACGAACTCAATTTCCGCTTCTGCACACTAAAAATCCACCTCAAAAACACAAAATTCGATGGTTTTCACAACGTAAGTGGCACTTTTTCACAGCGTAAGTGGCACTTTCACACGGCGAAAGTGCCACTTCTACCCAGTACTCGTGGGGGTAGTACTCCAGTTTTGCAGCGGTAGTACTCAGCGAAAGTGGCACAAAAGCTGCACACTTTCGCACACACAGCCTCAACGAACTAAATACCAACCGCTTACCATTGCACACTTTTTACTTCTCAAAACTCGCAAAAAACCAACCAAAGGTTTTCTTTTTCATTTTTTGGGCACTCCTGAGCGGTAAAAATGACAAATATCGTACCTGTGCAAACTGTATGCCATAGATTTTCCAAAGTAAAGGTTTTGCTTATTGAAGCAAAATCTATACATTTGCACTCGTAATACTTTAAATATCCTGCTTATGGAAAACGTAATTAAGAAAATGTTTGTCGCCGTGCTGCTCTGCCTCATGCAAACAGCCGTTTGCACAGCCGACACGTTCAAGGGAAAGATTGTGAACGCCGAGACGGGCGAGATTCTCATCGGAGCAACGGTGCGCAGCGAGATAAATCCACAGCCGGGTTGGTCGATGCAGAACTCGGCGGAGACCGACAGCACGGGCTGCTTCACGCTCGACTCCGAATGGGAGGGACGCATCATGATCACGTTCAGCATGATCGGCTACAAGAACTCGCGCAAGGTGGACTATGCGTACGGATCTGAGGTGAAAGACACCACCGACCTGGGCACCATCAGGCTGCAGCCCACGGCGCTCATGCTGCAGGAGGTGGAGGTGAAGGCGAAGGTGCCGCGCATCACCATGCGTGGCGACACCATCGTGTTCAACCCCGAGGCGTTCAAGCTGAAGGAGGGCGCGCGCCTCGACGAGCTTATCAAGAAGCTGCCGGGCGTGCAGCGTCGCGACGGCAAGCTCTTCTGGAACGACAAGCCCATACGCCTGATGATGAACGGCAAGGACATGTTCGGCGGCGAACAGATCTTAGGGCAGCTGCCGGCTGACGTGGCTGACAAACTGAAGGTGTACGACCGCAAGTCGGAGCTGGCACGCCACACGGGCAACGACGATGGTGCGGAAGACCATGTGCTCGACATTCAGGTGAAGCCGGGCTTCCTCGACAAGTGGTACGGCGACATCGAGGCTCAGTATCAGACCAAGAAACGCTACAGCGCAGCCCTCACCGCAAGCCGGCTGAGCGACCAAGACCCGCACATGATATACGCCCAGGCTAACAACGCCAACCGCTACGTAGACAAGACGATTGGCTCTACCATGAACCGCAACATCGACGGCGACGGCAAGAGCCAGTACGGCTCGTACAACTATCAGCACAACTGGCAGACAAAGGGCACGCAGCAATACACAAGCAACCGCTTCAACATAAGCGCCAACATGGGACACAGCGACGGATGGAACAGCGGAAAGGCGTCGACCGAGACGTTCTTCCCGAACCAGGAGCACACGTTCGGCGTGAAAGACACCTACCGCTACAAGCACAACCTCAAACCACAGCTGGAGGCAAAGCTCTTCGCCTACACCGACTCTGCCAACACCATCGACGTGAAGGTGAAAGCCTCATACGAGAAGGCTCGCAAATCGTACGAGGAGAAGTCGGCTTCGTACGGCTACCAGCCCGACCAGTTTGCCAACCACTCGCTGAAGGAGGCGCTCGGCGCAAAGCCCGGCGACGCGCTCTACGACCGACTCATCACACGCGACAGCGAGTACGAGTCGACCGAACTGCAGCAACGCGGACTCAACATCTCGTACATCTGGAAGCACTTCATCGGCAAGAAGGGTTCGTTCATGCTGGGGGGCTACACCAACCTGAGCGGAACGAACGAGGACACGCACACCAACCACGACGTGGAGTATCTGCGCGAACAGCGCAACGAGAAGTTGTGGCAGTTCTACGACCGCAGCGAACACAATCTGAATACGCAGTTCGGCGCTTCGTTCGACTACTGGCTCGGCAAGAAGGTGTACTTCAACGTATTCGACAACGTGAGATTAAGCCGCACACGCATCGCACGCAACTTCTTCAGCGACACCGACGAGCAGAACGTGGTGGGCGGTACGCCGACAACGGCTGACCCGGCGAACACAACGCGCAGACTGACGCACAAATGGACGAACGAGCTGACCGTGAAGTCGACCATCACGCCGGTGAAGGCACTGATGATAATGCCGAAGTTCAGCTGGAACTACAGTCGCGAGAAGGCCAACTTCCACTACGGACCGCTGGACACCACAGCCGTGCGCACAAGCAACACGTACGAGCCGTCAGTCTTCCTGAAGTGGAAGATGAGCCGCGTGCGCAACATGGACATTGCCTTCGCATACAACACCACCGTGCCCGACCTCGTGAGCACGCTCGGCTACCGCAACACCATCGACCCGCTGCATATATACATGGGCAATCCGCTGCTGCGCAACTCGCACAGTCACACCACTACGTACAACTACCACCGCATGTGGCTGCACAAGCAGATTGTGCTGGGCTTTACCGCTTCGTACAACAAGGACATCAACCCTGAGGCTACGCTCTACAGCTACGACTCGGCTACCGGCGTCTACACGTCGAAACCGATGAACGTGAAGGGCGGCGACATGTGGAAGTTCGCACTCAACTACGACCAGGGCATCGGCTTCTACTTCCGACTGATGAACAAGTTCGCATTAGAGACGGCTAAGTCGTACGGCTTCCTCACCATCGTCGACAACAACGCTGCCGACGCTCAGCCCGAACTGAACAAGCAGAAGCGACTGGGCATAAACAACGACTTCGAGTTCTCGTACGAGACCGAAAAGCTGCAGCTCACGCTCTTCGACCGTCTGGAGAGCAACCGCTACCGCTACGATGACGCTTCGTACAACACCACGCCGCTGTTCAACAGCGTGGGCATAAGCGCCAACCTGCACCTCGCTCCGTTTGAGGTGTTTGTGCAGTTGTCTGACGACTATCGTTCGGGCTACGCCACATCGGCTATGAACGGACACAAGCTCAAGTCGATGGCATCTATCAGCTGGAGCTTCTGCAAGAACAAGTGTATGCTGCGCCTGTTTGCCGACGACATCTTCAATAAGGACATCTGGTACGAAAGCGAATACTCAGCCTTCCAACGTCAGGAGTACTCCACAAACTATATACACCACTATCTGAATCTGAGCTTCAGATACAGAATCGATGCGAAGGCAAAGAATGGCAAATCGACAACGATGGGCAGAAGAAGATAAACTGTCAGTACTGTAGGAGGGTATGGCATCTTGCCATACCCACGCAACCTGTAGGAGAGTACGGTGTCCTTGCCATACCCACGCAACCTGTAGGAGGGTACGGCATCTTGCCATACCCACGCAACCTGTAGGAGAGTACGGCATCTTGCCATACCCACGCAATCTATAGGAGAGTACAGCGTTCCTCCACGCAGCCTACTGATAACAAATCATAATAGCACTTCTACTTCCTGAACCTTTTCGACACAGCCGAATAGCCGCAGCGCTGGCAGAGCGGTTCAACAGCGTTATGGCTTGTGAAGCCGTCGTAAAGAGCACGTGCTCGTGGTGAGGCGAGAATGTCGGCAAGGCTCTGACGGAACAGATTGCCAAGCGCGATGTCGCCGTTATGGTCGAGACAGCACGGCACAACAGTGCCGTCGACGAGCACACCAATCTGATTGCGCAAGGCGTAGCAGAACACCTCCTGCTCGTCGTAAGTGGCGTGCTGAAGGTCGGGCCACTCGAACATGTTATCGTTCTCGATGTACAGATTGTCGGCAAGTCGCCAGCCGTCGTGACGCTCCGTCCAAGGGCGCGGCACATGAAGCGCAAGCAGATTGAGGATATCGTCGTTCTGCCGGTTGTGTCCGCCCTCGTTCCATAGGCGCAGCACGACGACACAGCCACGGCGCGCAGCCTCTAACGAGAACGCCATCACCTCGTCGACGTACCCAGCAAGGTTCTCCTTAGCGTTGCCCTCGTGCGAGTGGAGCGAAATCTGAATCTTATGAGGCAGAGCATCCAGAAGGTCTGGGCGTCGCGAGAGCAGAGTGCCGTTGGTGGTGATAACGGGCACGAAACCTTTGTGGCGAGCCATCAGCACAAACTGCGGCAGCAGCGGATGGAGGAACGGTTCGCCCATCAGATGGAAATACAGAAACTTCACCTTGCCCTCAAGTCGCGAGGTCAAAGCGTCAAATTCGTCCAACGTCAGCGTATGCTTCGCCCTCTCGGTCTTCGGGCAGAACACACAGCTAAGGTTACACACATTAGTTATTTCGAGATAGCATCTTGTTATCATATCGGTAGTTAGCTACGTTGCATCATCTAAGCATTTCTAAAGTACTGTCACACATTTTCCCTTCGTAATACTTATCAAGAACCTTACGGAACAGCCCTTCGCCCGTAGCTGTCCAAAACAAAGTCATCGACGACCTAAGTTTCATTGCGTCTACTTCTCCAAAGATTTGTCTTGCCGACAAACCGTCCAACAGAAGCAGAGCCTCCGTTATCTCCTGCAATCTGTCTCTGAGCACGGGGTGCAGCCAATAAGCACGAGCCTCATCAGCACCAGCAATACCATAATAGTCAGCATTATAACTGTGCCCCAGCCCCTTCAATTGAGGAAAAACGAACCACATCCAATGGCTCCTTTTTCGCCCGTTTCGAATCTCCTCAAGAGCCGTCTTATATTGTGAGTAAGAATCCTGAGCTGCAAGAAATCGCGACAAGTGGTATGTATTCATATCATTCATAATATTAAAAGAGTTGCACCATTATAACACAGCTCCATATAAAACAATATTATTTCTTCATCAACATTTGTATTTTCCATCAAAGTTAGCACAAATTTATAATATACAAACAAGATTAGCCACAAAAGTTAATCGTAACCCACCACAAAAGTTAATCGCAAACTACCGCAAAAGTTAGTTGTAAAACACCACAATTCATAGTACTCAACATCCACAACTATTAGTTAAATGCTTTTATGGCACAATCCATATGACACACAAATGATTCTAAACTGAATCGCTATTCATCCCACAACTTTACGGATTTGCTAACCAATACAGACAAGTCAGAGTAACAAAAAAGGCGTACAACCGATTTCTATAAGATTTCGGTTGTACGCCTTATTACTTATTCCTATTCAGAATGTCTATTCTTAAAAGTCAAGCTTATTTAACCTCCTCGAAAACAAACTATATTGATAGTCAATAAATTAGCATTTCTTGGTACAAATATGAACGCATTTTAATTAAGCAAAAAACAAGAAATACATGCTTCATAATAGAATTTAATTCATTTTGTTGCAAATAAGCTATAAATTTCATTTATATTTTCTTTATATAGAGAAATTAGCAGTATCTTTGCCAAGAGAAACGATTACTATATGCAAGTAAAAATTTAAATAGGCTAAAAGTAGTTCTTGCAGAAAAGCAGCGGACGAACAAATGGTTGGCTGAACAATTAGGTAAAGACCAAACAACCATATCAAAATGGTGCACAAATTCAAGTCAGCCTGACTTAGGTAATCTGATGCAGATTGCTAAAATATTAGATGTTGAACTAACCGACTTAGTGCGATTCGAAGAATTCAAAAACGAAACAGAATGAAAAAAGAAGAAATACAGGCATTGTTCTCTCAATTTGAACAAGTATCATGCATTCTTAACGACGTGGAATGTTGGAGCGCAAGAGACTTGTGTTCTTTGTTAGGATATAAAATTTGGCAAAATTTCACAAAGGTAATAGACAAAGCTAAGGAAGCATGTATAAATGTAGGACAAAATGTAGAAGACCATTTTATTGACGTCAATAAAATGGTTGTTATCGGCTCTGGTGCTGAGCGTCAGATAGATGACATCATGCTAACACGCTATGCTTGCTACCTTATCGCTCAAAATGGCGACCCTCGCAAACCGCAAATTGCTTTTGCACAGACTTACTTTGCAGTACAGACACGCAGAGCGGAACTTGTAGAGAAACGAATCTTAGAAGTTGAGCGTGTCGAAGCACGAACAAAATTGCAGGAGACAGAACGCAAACTATCTGGCATTCTGTATGAGCGTGGCATCAACGACAAGAGTTTTGCCGTCATTCGTTCAAAGGGCGACCAAGCCTTGTTCCGACTCAACACATCCATGTTGAAAAGGCATATGGGTATTCCCGAAAAGCGTGCATTAGCCGATTTCCTGCCAACTATCAGCATCAAGGCAAAAGATTTTGCTGCAGAGATGACAAGCGTAAATGTTCAAGCTAAGAACTTGCATGGTGAGCCGCAAATTAGCTATGAACATATTGCTAACAATACCGCAGTTCGTGATATGCTCGTACAACGAGGCATTGTTCCAGAGAACTTGCCTGCAGCCGAGGACATCAAGAAGGTTGGACGAAGATTGGCGAGTGAAGAGAAGAAAGTTTTGGGCAACAAGAAGAAAAAATAAAAATGAAACAGAACAAGAAAGAATTGCTCATGGAGCCAGCAAACAAGATAATAGACATTTTAGAAGTTGATATTAAAGAACTTTTAGTGAGAGAATACAAAGCGTACCTTTTATCAAAAGAGAATAATGGCTAAAATTGAGGGCTATAGTTTGGAAAGACAAAAGTCACTTGGTGCTTTTTATACACCTCCAACTCTCGCAAACTATCTCGCAAAAGTAACTTTGTCTTTGGCAAAACTTGACAAAGCAAAAAAATACTTTGTGCTGGATCCTGCTACAGGAGAAAGTGTTTTGCTGCATGCATTTCTTTCTGAGTCAAAAAAGAAAGGAGTGCAGACTTGTTATGTCGGTATAGATATAGAAAAAAAAGCAATTCAAAGATCGAATAAAAGCTTTTCCTCTAACGATATTAACAATTCATTTATCCAATGTGATGCTCTTTATCCATATAGTGGTAAAAAGACAGCTGAAGGATGGACTATGCTTGCAAAGAAGTATTTTCCAAATGGTATAGATTTTATTGTCAGCAATCCACCCTGGGGGACAGACAAAAGTTCCTATATTCAACTTTCAAGTGACTTTTTAACAGCTATAGGGCAATTTGATATTTACGATTTGTTCATTGAATTATGTGTAAACAATCTAAATGTAGATGGTTGCTTTGGTCTTATTGTTCCAGATTCTATTTATAGTGAAGAGCATAAGCCAATCAGAGAGTTCCTTCTTAAAAATACCGAAATCAAGCAGATTGTTAGATTAGGTGAGGGCATTTTCCCTGATATCAATATTGCAGTCTCGTTAATCTTTGGTGTAAAGAAGGTTTGTAATAATAGACATAATGTATTATGTGCTCATTTGTCGAATGACATTAAAAAGAAGGTAATCAAAGGAGAAATTTCGTTAGAAAAAGCCATAAAGTTATCATCTTGCAAAATATCGTCAAAATTGATGGTTGATAATAATTACGCATTCTTCACAGACATAACAACAAACGATTCAAATCTTACACATTTTCTGAACAATTGCCCAAAGATAGGTGACGTAACTTCTAGCCAAAGAGGTGTAGAACTTTCTAAGAAGGGTATCATCCTAAAATGTCCTATTTGCCAAAAATGGCTACCAGAACCAAAAGGAAAAGAGAACAAAGATATCAAATGTCCTCATTGTAAGAATATTGGAACTAAGTCTTCGTTTTTATCGATGGGAATTATTTCCACAAAAGTTTCTAAGGGCTACAAAAAAATAATCGTTGGTGAAGACGTATATCGCTTTGGAACAAATGCAAAACAATATATAAAGATAGATGTTCAAGGTATCAATTATAAAGATGCACAACTTTACCAAGGTTCCAAAATCCTTGTTAGAAAAACAGGTGTAGGAATTACTGCAGGTATTGACTATGATAATAGTCTGACAAATCAAGTCGTATATATTATCAAACGCAGAAACGATATTGATCCTATAATATCAAATGAAGTAATACTGGCTGTTCTTAATTCAAGGATAACCACATACTTCATAATTAAAATGATGGGAAGTAATGGTTGGAAAACACATGCTTACCTATCACAAGCTTCTGTTGCATCATTGCCATTCCCAAATATTGATGTTAATAATGCTGATACAAGGGATTGTCTTATGCGCTTAACAGATTTAGTAAAAAATAATGCGGGAGTTTCAAGTGATAACTTCTCAATTGATGCGGATGCCAAAATAGAACGCATTGTAGCAAAATTGTTTGGTATTAATCAAAGTGATTATGAAGTTATTTACAAAGCAATAAATGAGGTTCAACAAATGATACCTTTTAGAAGACTCTTGAGAATAACAGCAAAAGATATTTTCAATAATGGGATATAGATATATTGGATCAAAAGATAAGTTAGCAGAAACATTGATTAATACTATTGGTCAACATTGTCCTAATGCACATTCTGTCATAGATTTAATGGCAGGAACAGGATTGTTTTCGCTTGCATTGCGTAAACATGGATATAGAGTCATTGCTTCTGATGTCATGACCTATTCATACCATCATTTGGTTGTGAATTTGTTACTTAATGTTGCTCCGGAATTTAGGGAACTAACAAACGCCCTTAATATAAATGATGGATATAAGGGCGTACTGAATTATCTCAATTCGTTGCCTTCAAAGGATGGATTCTTCACAAAGGAGTATTCTCCAAGTGGAATACCTTCTGCAGGCTGCAAACCACGTATGTATTTCACTAAGAACAATGCTTCAAAAATTGATGCAATACGTGAGACGGTCAAGGATTGGTATTCTCAGAATCTTATTAATGAGACTGAGCATTCTCTTTTGTTGCATGATTTAATCATGGCTGCAAACGACATTGCAAATATTGCAGGAACATATGGCCATTACTTATCACATTTTGTCAAAAGGTCTGAAGATACTATCCATTTGTCGCCAAGTATATTCGATTCAGATGTTAACATAGTTGGCCACGAAATAAGAAGGGGCTATGCAGAAGAATTAGCGAATGAACTGGTAGCAGATGTATGCTATATTGATCCTCCTTATATTAAAAGACAGTATGCTGCAAATTATCACATACTTGAGACACTTGCAAGAGAAGACGAGCCCGAGGCAATTGGTGAAAGTGGACTCAGACCTTGGCGTGATCAGTATTCAAATTTTTGCTCTAAAGTAAAGATTCGTAATTCATTTGATTTGATATTAAACAATATTCACTGTAATCATATCTTTATAAGTTATAGTGAGGATGGATTGTTGCCAATTGAGGATCTGTTAACTTTCCTGCGTCAATATGGAAACGTAGGACTCTCAGAGATACGCTATAAACGTTTCCGTAGTAACAATAGCAAGAAGGGATTAGAATTAACTGAATATCTCATATATCTACAAAAGAACGAAAGAGTATGAATGTAGAATCTTTAATTTTTAGAAAGTTAACGCCGAACGAATTTAAGGCAATCACAAATACCATAAATTCGCAAGGTGGTGGAAGTCAAACATATATTGACTTTCCTAAAGGCTGTATTAGCGATGATGATTTCAAGGAGTTTTTCGAAAGTGAAGGAAATAAAAACACGAATGGCTTTGAATGGGTATTTCGTGTAAATAGTCTATCTATAGGACGTACACAACAACAAGAGACTATCTCCGCAAGAAGAGAGTCTTCAAACTCCCTTAGAGAGCAGAACAACAATAATCGAATAGAAATTTGGAAAAATGGGAGAAGTGGATTTCCTGTTGATTCTTATGATGATAAGAATAATCCGATTGTTGTTTATATTCTTAAAAGCGACGATAAGGAATACTGGGCAGGCTGGTTCTACAGAAACCAATGCGATGATACGTGGCCTATGACAAGAGGACTTTCCATTATGCTTTGGAAAGATTGTGCATATATTAAGTTCGATACACCAATACCATTTAGTACAGACGATTTTACATGGCCATTTCTTAAAACAGATTCATTTAATACAAAAAAAATAGCAATGAAAGATATACCACTCCAACAAATCTATTATGGTGCACCTGGAACAGGCAAGTCGTTTGAGTTAAAAGAGATAACCAAAGGTTACTCGACCATCCGCACGACGTTCCATCCCGACAGCGATTATTCCACGTTTGTCGGAGCGTATAAGCCGACGATGGAAGAGACATCAGTGTATGGTGCGCAAGGAGTTGAGGTGGCAAAGGAGAAACGCATCACCTACACCTACGTTAAGCAAGCATTTTTGAAAGCATATCTTGGCGCATGGCAGAAATATGCTAAGGGCGATGAAACGGCAGAACCGCAGTTCTTGGTGATAGAGGAAATCAATCGTGGCAACTGCGCCCAGATATTCGGTGACTTGTTCCAGTTGCTCGACAGAAGCGACAACGGATTCTCCACCTACCCGATAGAAGCCGATTCAGACTTGCAGAACGAGATAAAGGAAGCGTTTGCCGATGGCGGAGAGTATGCCTTCGGAAACGAGTTGGACGTGGACGATGCAGTGGACGGCTACACAAGCAACTATGGCAAGACGTTGTCCGATGACATCAAGAACGGACGAGTGCTACTATTGCCCAACAACCTCTATATATGGGCAACGATGAACACAAGCGACCAAAGTCTGTTCCCCATCGACTCCGCTTTCAAGCGCCGTTGGGATTGGCGATACGTGAAGATAGCCGATGCTGGAAAGGGTTGGAAGATAAAGTGTGGCATAGAATACTGCGACTGGTGGACGTTTGTTGAGGAAATCAACAAGAAGATAGCCAAGGAAACAAGCAGCGATGACAAGAAACTCGGCTACTTCTTCTGCAAGCCGCCAAAGGATAGCGACACCATTACGGAAGAGAAGTTTGTCGGCAAAGTGTTGTTCTACCTATGGAACGACGTGTTCAAGGACGGTGACATCTCGCTCTTCAAGGTTAGTGACGAGCCAGAAGCAGAGATATGCTTCGATGCGTTCTATGGTAGAGACAACAAAGTGAATGTCGAGGCTATCAGAAAGTTCTTGGTAGGTGTAGTTGGCGAAGAAAATATACTGAAAGGTGATTATGCCGATAATGAAGATAATGAAGCATTAGAAGCGATAATTACTGGAGGAAATGTAGATAGAAGCCAGTACAATTTCAATGGAAGTGGAAAATATGGAAAGAGTTCATTAGGTCAGAAAATCATAGATACATACTTGAATGAGCATAAGGATTTGACCTTTAAGCAGATAAAACAGACATTTCCAGATAGTATGCTAAATGGAGTTCCTGGTCCTGGACTCATTGTCAAAGGAGATGTAGACTTGGCTTCGTATTCAAGATACTACAAATCTGGTTACGAGTCCAGTGATGGCATAAACTATTCAATCTATAAACAATGGACAATAGGAAATATTCAAGCAATAATAGAATTTGCGAAGAAACAAAATTGGTCTGTTGAAAAATTATAATCATGCGCATACTAATCGAGGAATACCAATATGAATATGAGGATGTCTACGACGTTCTCAAAGACCTTGGTGTGCTTCAAGACGTGGAGGGAAAAGTGAGCCTTAGCTATGTGGGCTACTATTTCAACGACGATCCCGACGTAAACGACTGCGTGTTTATTCTGCCCAAGGTGTTGTTGGAAGGCGAGTTTGGCAAGGAGAAAGTATTCGGGCATATCGAGCCTAAAGACCTAATAAACGCTGATGAGTGCAAGGACTTGACCTCCGAGGAACACACGTTTATCTACAACTTGAGTGTGTGGATATACCGAGCCATCACCGTGTTTCGCGACCATGAGTTTGACCGAGTGGAAGACGGCAAACGCCAGTCGAGCATCGTGCTATACAAGCAAGCCCCGACAATGGGACACACGAGGAAGCGCAAGGCAAACACGTTTCTTGATGTGCTGCTCACCTTGCAGGAGTGGAACAAGCGGAACGAGAGCTTCGTGATGTTCATCGTGAAGAACCTCCACTCCGGCTACAACAAGATAAACTGGACGCGCACCATCAGCCGAAGCCAAGCCGTGATACAGGAAACCACCAGTGGCACACACCGACAGGACGTGAGTTATCCGAATCCTATCAACAAGAAACGGCAGATAAACTTCGACGAGGAACTGCTTGTCATCTATTACAGCATATTGCAGCATATGCACGACAAGTACGGTTTCCCTGTAAGCATCAACGTGAACTTCCCCTTGATACGAGGCGACAAGTTTGCGAGATACATCGGCGGCTACGGCAAGCGAAGGTTGAAACAAATCAAGTACAAATACTTCTCCGATAAGGCGTTGGAGCTATGGGAATTGTGCTATGCCTTCTTCGACCGACCAGACAACATCATGTTCAACGTTGACCAAAGGGAATACCTGTTGGTGAAGAGTTTCCACATCGTGTTTGAAGCCATCATCGATGAACTGATAGCCGGCGACCAGAAGTTGCCAAAGGAACTGAAAGACCAGCCAGACGGCAAGCGAGTGGACCACCTCTACCAATACCAGAAGCTGACCAACAACGACACGGACGACAACATCTATTACATCGGTGACTCCAAGTATTACAAGCGAGGCAACTCACTTGGCAAAGAGTCTATATACAAGCAGTTTACCTACGCAAGGAACGTGATACAATGGAACATCGACCTCTTCAACGACGGCAAGGCAGAGGAAAAGTATGGTCATGTGAAACTGCGCGATGACGTGACCGAGGGCTACAACATCATCCCCAACTTCTTCATCTCCGCCAACCAGAACGTGCTCCAACCCGAAGACGACATCAAGCTCATTGACAACGACAAGGAAGCAGACAAGCGCAGACAGCAATACTACCTCAGCCGTCAGTTTGAGAACAGACTATTTGACCGAGATACGTTCCTGCTCGCACACTACGATGTGAACTTCCTCTTCGTGGTGGCACTCTACGGACGCAACCACTCGGCAAGCAAGGCTCAGTGGCGCAGCAAGGTTCGGCAGATGTTCCGCAAGGAAATCCAACAGATGCTAAAGGAGAACTTCGAGTTCTATGCCATGACCGCCAAGAGCGATGTCAATCCCGGTGTGTACATCAAGGAAAACTTCCAGTCGCTACTTGGCAAGGTGTATCATCCCTTCGACAACCGTGAAGGCAGCGACCAGCAGTATTTCTCGCTCGCCTTACGCAAGCCAGAGAAAGAAAGGGAATACTACGAGAAAGTGGTGAAGAACCCAGCCCTCGGAGAGAAGATGATGAAAGAAATCGCAGACGAGAACGAAGCCGTGATGTTCGACCTAAGACAGGCGTTCTATATCGCCAAGTGTCCGCTTGGCGTAGACCCAAGGACATTGCCCGAAGATGAGATGCCAATAGTAGAGCCACGTCCGCACGATGTCATACCGAAGCAGTTTCTCACGATGCACTACTTGGAGAACTACCCCAAGGCAACGTTTCTCATTGGCATCGTGAATGGTTACGAGCATCTGAACTGGATATTCAGCCGAAACGGTGGCAAGCGAGATGATGCCTACAATGTGCGCCTTGGCAAGGACGTGCATGGCGGTGTGGTGAAGAGCCGCGACTATGTGAAGCACGCCAAGTTCGTCATCTTGTATATGGACGGTGAGAAGAAAGTGTACAAGGCGTTTCGTGTGAAGAACACTGGTGAGTTGACCCGTGAGCAGATGATGGCTCAGGGGTATCTCAACCCACGGCACGACAGGTATTTCTGCTACTTTTTCGATGAAGAGATAACGCTTGGAGAATTTGATATTAATGGAATTATCAAAGCCGACAAGAAAAAACACGAGGCAGACACGAAACTGAAAGAAGAGTATGCAGAGGGCCAGCCAGTGTTTATGAGTGGTGAGGAGTTGATAAAGTTTAGGAAGTAAATAATAAGATTCAGCCGATGAATAAAAACAAACGATACAAAGAAACAGGGAAATGTATATGGTGTGGCAATACAGATGTTACCGCATCTTTTGAAACAGCCCCACATATCTTGCCAAGACGATTGGGCGGCACAGAAATAGGATTTGACGTTTGCGATGATTGTAATCACTACTTTGGTACAGCTCCCAAGGGTAAAGTTGGTGTGCCAAGCATAGATCATGCACTAAAAGAAATTTTTGGAGCATTTAGAATGTTTGGAAAGAATTTAAACTCGCAATCATATAGAAACTACACGTCCTCATATTTCAGTTACCGACACAAGGAACGCACTATAAAGATAAGAAACAATTTTAATATTAAAGCTGTAACGATACAGTTTAAAAGAGGCTTATATGAAATATTTCTGCAAAAATACCACCGTTTCACAAAAGACGGTAATAATCCAAAATTTGATTTTGTCAGGAAATTCGCAAGGTATGGTATAGGGAATCCTCATGTCTACTATGCCTATAATAATGTCATATTAGCTCCTGGAGAAGGCGAAATGAGCAATCCTATACTTCATATGAGTGATAAGCTTATTGATGACATGAACAAGTATGGATTTTACAACATATGGCTTCTTGGGCACAATTTCTATATAGAAGTTTTCCCAATTTTAGCTACTCGTTATCGTAATCAATATCTGCAAATGCAAGCAGATTCAACCTTGCTAAACGCTAAAGGAGATGAAGCCATTTTTGAGTTTACAGATGTTGGACAAATAGATTTCTTTATGCAAAGGTTTAATTCATAAGCGATAATAGAATTTAAAGCTGGAAAATACAAGTCATAAACGATATCGTCATTAAAGAATAAATAATATGAAATATTCACGCAAGCAAATTGATAAGGCTGGTGATGCACTTATAAGTTCAAAGGAACATTCTGAAGTAGAAGCTGCCACTCTTTTGATAAATGATTGGCGTTCTCATCATTTATTTGTATTAGAAAAATTGAAGAAATCTATAACAAATATATTGGATGACAATAGTATAGAACCCCTATTTAGTTCAAACAGATTGAAACGAATGACATCCATAATATACAAACTAGATCTAAATCCAGAAATGCATTTAGGAGGAATGCACGATATAGGTGGATTACGTTTTGTGTTGGAAGACATGGAGGCACTTAACAAAACATATAAAATCCTACAACAAAACATCCCTGATGAGTTTGTCATTCATAAAATATACGACTATGTAGAAAGACCTAAAGAAAGCGGTTATAGAAGCATCCATATTGTATATAAGCACATATCAGAAGATGAAACTTACAATGGTCTAAAATTCGAACTTCAAATACGCACTAAACTTCAACACAATTGGGCAACCGCTGTCGAAACAGGGGGGCTAGCTACAAAAACACCATTAAAATCAAGTCAAGGGGATATTAAATGGTTACTATTCTTTAAGGTTGTGAGTTCCTTGTTTGCAATAAAGGAGAATGCTTCAATGTTAAAAGAGTTTGACAAATACTCTATGGAGCGTTTGATGGTATTTTGTTATAAACATGATGAACAATACAAATTTACGGATACTCTTAAAGCACTGCGTCTGACGCTAAAGCATGTAGAAGATTCTAAATATAACAAGGAGCTATATTTAATCGTTATTAGATTTGACAAGGGCATTGTGAGAATTAAAGGATTTGATACATCGCAAACAGAACAAGCGACCAATGAATATGCTAGTGAAGAAGCTTCTGCAGAGGAAGCTAAAAAAGCTGTAGTTCTTGTTTCTGTAAATAATATCAAAAATCTACGAGAAGCTTATCCTAGTTATTTTTTAGACACATCAGAATTTATCACGGTGTTAGAAACAATAAAGAATAATTGTATCCTAAGAGGGTATTTAAAAAATAACGCTACTGAATTATGAATGTTAATATACAAAAACTCCTTTCCCAAGGTGAGCGTGTAACGTTTGAATGCAAGAAAGCGCAACGTAATGTCCCCAATTCCCTTTGGGACACTTATTCTGCTTTTGCCAACACATACGGTGGTACAATTCTACTTGGTGTGTATGAGAACATGACAGAGAATGACCCTGCCAAACGATTTGAAATCATTGGCGTGGAAGACGCAGACAAGATACGTAAGGATTTGTGGAATACAGTAAACAGTAAGGAAAAAGTGAACATCAACTTGCTGCGTGATGAAGACATACAGACTGTTGATGTTGACGGTAAGAATATCATCGTAATCAATGTTCCTAGGGCTACATACACAGAACGTCCTGTTTACATAAACAACAATCTAGCAAAGGGTACATTCAAGCGCAATCATGAGGGAGACTATCATTGCAAAGAACAGGAACTGAAAATGATGCTCCGTGATGCCAATGAAGCAGGCAACGATGGAATGCTCTTGGAATACTACACGATGGACGATATTGACGTTCCTACATTGGAGCGTTACCGCAAGATGTTCCAGACACTTCATCCAGAACATCAATGGAACTCTTCTGACGACAAGGAATTCTTGATGAACTTTGGAGGATATGCCAAAGACAGAAGGACAGGAGAAGAAGGATTGACCATGGCTGGACTCCTAATGTTTGGTAAGGGACTGCCAGTGCGCGAACGCTTTGACAACTTACGCATGGACTATATCGACAAGTCAAACCTTATAGGTGACCAACGTTATAGTGATCGACTAACATACGATGGAACTTGGGAGAACAACCTGTTCAACTTTATCCGTATGGTTATTCCAAAGCTGACACGAGATTTGCCACGACCTTTCAGCATGGATGGCGTGATACGTACAGACGATACTTTACAGGCCAAAGCCATTCGTGAGGCTGTCACCAACATGATTATCCATTCCGATTTCATGCTTAACGGAGTATTGAAAGTCGAGAAGTATGATGATCGCTTTGTGTTGACAAATCCAGGACTACTAAAACTACCAATAGAGCAAATTTACAGAGGTGGAGAGTCAAAGGCTCGCAACCAGCGTATGCAGAATATGTTTCGCATGATTGGCTATGGCGAGAACCTCGGTTCTGGCTTTCCACTTATCCTGAATGCATGGAACGAGAAGCACTGGCTGAAGCCAGAGTTGCTGGAGCAACTTGATCTGATGCAAGTAAAATTAACCCTACATATCCAGAATGAGCCGATAAATGAGCCGATAAATGAGCCGATAAATGTATCCTTAACTGAACGTCAAAAAGCCATTCTTTCTTTGCTTAAGCAAAATCCATCATATAGTAGAGACGAACTGGCAAAAAAGACTGGGCTGTCATTGGCAACCATTAAGCGTGAAATAACAATCCTTCGTAAAAATGGATATATAGATAGAGACGGTAGCAACAAGAATGGCCAATGGCTAATTATAAGAAAATTCTAAGGATAAAGGTGGCTCCCCATATCAAAGGGAAGCCACCTTTATCATTAGACTGCTCAATTTGGATTTATAGTTTTATTAGTACTCACGAATATTCATCAAAGAATCCAATTTCAAATAGTCATTGTTTTCATCCTTAATGACATACCGATAGGACACACGATTGAGCCTGTCTCGCTTCATGACGGAATCCTGGTATAAGGCCGAAAAGAGAATACATGCGGAAAGCTCAAGAATAATCAAGTACCATTGCAACATGCCCCATTTGTCAATGCTTGCCTTGAAATGATGCCACTTGTATAGCCATCATGCTTTCAAGGTTGGCGGTGGAGTTAGCTTCTGATTTGTAACAGTTTGCAGAGCATCGCCCAAAATTTTCAATATGGTATGTGTTGTCTCTACAGGCTCATCTTTATCAAGAACCTTCAAGCCGATAAAACGGATAGTGCGTTACCCCAGTTCGGGATAACCGAGTGTATTATACACTATATATATGTATTTGTGAGACTGCCTACTTTTTTACAAGCTATTTATTATCCCGAACTGGGGTGTACAACTCTGCACACGAAAAAATCTGCCATATCTCCCAGAATCGGCGCAACTCTCTGACTTTTAACACAATAAAGGCTGGAAGATAAGCTTCAAAACGGGATATCTCCCAGCCTATCTTCCAGCCACAATAAAATATCTTCCAGCCACAATAAAATATCTTCCAGCCAGTAACAAAAAAAGGCGTACAACCGATATCCATAAGATTTCGGTTGTACGCCTTATTATTTATTCTTATTCAGAATGTCTATCCTTGAAAGTCAAGCTTACTTAACCTCCTCGAAGTCTGCGTCCTGGATGTTGTCATCAGCCTTTGCGCCGTTGTCTGCGCCCGGCTGAGCACCTGCCTGAGCACCTGCGCCCGGCTGTGCGCCACCCTGGTACATCTGGGCAGAAGCTGCCTGCATGACGTTGTTGAGGTTGGCAATGGCGGTGTCGATGGCAGCCACGTCGGCAGCCTTGTGAGCGTCCTTGAGCTGCTGCAGAGCCTGCTCGATGCCCGGCTTCTGGTCGGCAGGAATCTTGTCGCCGTTGTCCTTGAGGAAGTTCTCGGTGGTGAAGATCATCGAGTCAGCCTGGTTGAGCTTGTCGATCTTCTCGCGCTCTGCCTTGTCAGAAGCTGCGTTCTGCTCTGCCTCAGCCTTCATGCGCTCGATTTCCTCCTTGCTCAGACCTGAAGAAGCCTCGATGCGGATTGCCTGCTCCTTGCCTGTTGCCTTATCCTTTGCAGATACGTTGAGGATACCGTTGGCGTCGATATCGAATGTCACCTCAATCTGTGGAACACCACGGCGTGCCGGTGCGATGCCTTCGAGGTTGAACTGACCGATTGACTTGTTCTGTGCAGCCATCGGGCGCTCGCCCTGGAGCACGTGGATTGTCACGGCTGTCTGGTTGTCGACGGCTGTAGAGAATGTCTCGCTCTTCTTAGCCGGGATTGTGGTGTTGGCGTCGATAAGCTTTGTCATCACGCCGCCCATTGTCTCGATACCGAGTGTAAGCGGTGTTACGTCGAGCAGAACGATGTCGCCTACGCCGCTCTCCTTGTTGAGGATGGCACCCTGGATAGATGCGCCTACGGCTACCACCTCGTCGGGGTTAACGCCCTTTGAAGGCTCCTTGCCGAAGTAGTTCTTAACGAGTGTCTGTACGGCTGGTATACGGCTTGAACCGCCCACGAGGATCACCTCGTCGATGTCTGATGTCTGGAGCTTTGCGTCGCGCATTGCGTTCTGGCAAGGTACGAGGCAAGCCTGGATGAGGTTGTGTGCGAGCTGCTCGAACTGTGAGCGTGTCAGTGTCTTAACCAAGTGCTTTGGCACACCGCCCTCTGCTGAGATATACGGCAGATTGATTTCGGTAGATGTGGTGCTTGAGAGCTCTATCTTTGCCTTCTCTGCAGCCTCCTTGAGACGCTGCATAGCCATCGGGTCCTTAGAGAGGTCGATGCCTTCGTCAGCCTTGAAGCCCTGTACGAGCCAGTCGATGATTACCTGGTCGAAGTCGTCACCACCGAGGTGTGTATCACCGTTTGTAGAGAGTACTTCGAACACGCCGCCGCCGAACTCGAGGATAGAGATATCGAATGTACCGCCACCGAGGTCGAACACTGCAATCTTCATGTCCTTGTTAGCCTTGTCTACGCCGTAAGCGAGTGCGGCTGCTGTCGGCTCGTTCACGATACGGCGAACGTTGAGACCTGCAATCTGGCCTGCCTCCTTTGTAGCCTGGCGCTGTGAGTCGGAGAAGTATGCCGGAACGGTGATTACGGCATCCGTAACCTCCTGACCGAGATAGTCCTCAGCGGTCTTCTTCATCTTCTGAAGCACCATTGCCGAGATTTCCTGCGGAGTGTACTTGCGTCCGTCGATGTCAACGCGCGGATAGCCGCCTTCGTTCACAACGCTGAACGGTACGCGTGTCACCTCCTTCGAGCACTGCTCATAGGTCTCGCCCATGAAGCGCTTGATTGAGTATACGGTGTTCTTCGGGTTGGTGATTGCCTGACGCTTTGCAGGGTCGCCTACCTTACGCTCGCCGTCCTTTACGAAGCCAACGACTGAAGGAGTTGTGCGCTTGCCTTCGCTGTTGGCGATTACTACCGGTTCGTTGCCTTCAAATACGGCAACACAAGAGTTTGTAGTACCTAAGTCGATTCCAATAATCTTTCCCATAATATTTCGTTTTTTTTTATTTTTTACTTTAATTGGTTGATGTTTTCGCTTACTGATATACAAATGGTGTGCCAAAAGCTAAATGTCTTGTCTTTTGCTGACAAAAAGCAGAGCCGACGGTCTGCCATAATGACACTCGGAGCGTTTTTAATGACATATTTTACATTGCGAAAGTGCAACTTTGGGCATCCGCGTCGGTCGATGCGGACATCTGCGCCGGTCGATGCGGACATCTGCGTCGGTCGATGCGGACGTCTGCGCCGGTCGATGCGGACGTCTGCGTCGGTCGATGCGCACCATGCAAGTTAAGAAAAACACTTAGATTACTGCGTATTTTGAATTATTTCTGTAACTTTGCAAACATATATATATTAATGTATAATCAAACAAAACAAGAATATCAATGAAGACTTTGAAACGCTTTCTGCCAGACTTGCTGGTAGTGTTGTTGTTTGCGGTCATCGCGTTTGCCTACTTCTTTCCGGCAGACACCGAGGGGCGCATTCTCTATCGTCACGACTCGTCAGCCGGACGCGGCGCAGGCGAGGAGCTTACTGAGTATTACCAGCGCACGGGCGACGTGCCGCGCTGGACGAACGCCTTGTTCGGCGGTATGCCTACGTATCAGATGGCTCCGTCGTACCACTCGCAGGAGGTGCTGAACGGCGTGGGCAAGTTCTACCACCTGTGGCTTCCGGAGAACGTGTGGTACGTGTTCGCCTATCTTCTGGGCTTCTACATCCTGCTGCGTGCGTTCGACTTCCGCCGCGAGTTGGCAGCGTTAGGTTCCATTCTGTGGGCTTTCAGTAGCTACTTCTTCATCATCATCGCCGCCGGACACATCTGGAAGGTGATTGCGCTGGCTTATCTGCCGCCGATGATTGCGGGCATCGTGCTCGCCTATCGTGGCAAGTACGTGTGGGGCTTCGTGCTCACGGCTCTGTTCACGGCGCTCGAGATTCAAGCCAACCACGTGCAGATGACCTACTACTATCTGTTCATCGTGCTGTTCATGGTCATCGCCTACCTCGTAGAGGCTCTGCGCCAGAAGCAGATGGCACGCTTCGCCAAGGCTACGGCGGTGTGCGCCGTGGCGGCTGTATTGGGCGTGGTGATCAACCTCTCCAACCTCTACCACACATGGCAGTACACGCAGGAGTCGATGCGCGGCAAGAGCGAGCTGGTGAAGAAGAACGCTGCCAACCAGACTTCGAGCGGCTTGGACCGCGACTATATCACGCAGTGGAGCTACGGTGTCGACGAGACTTGGACCCTGCTCGTGCCTAACACCAAGGGCGGTGCTTCGGTGCCGCTGGCTCAGAACGAGAAGGCGATGGAGAAGGCGAACCCCGAGTTCTACCAGATATATCAGCAGTTGGGTCAGTACTGGGGCAACCAGCCTGGCACAAGCGGTCCGGTGTACGTCGGAGCGTTCGTGATGCTGCTCTTCGTGCTGGGTCTGTTCATCGTGAAAGGCCCGATGAAGTGGGCGCTGCTCGCTGCAACGGTGCTCTCCGTACTGCTCTCGTGGGGCAGAAACTTCATGTGGTTCACCGACCTCTTCCTCGACTATGTGCCGATGTACGCGAAGTTCCGCACCGTGGCATCGATACTCGTCATCGCCGAGTTCACCATTCCGCTGCTTGCCATGCTGGCTCTGAAGAAGGTGCTCGAGACCGAGAACTTCCTCAAGGGCACCACCCCACTGCTCGTCGGTCCGGCTTCGCACCGACTGGTGTGCCGCGAGGTGAAGAACCGCTCGTGGCTCGCGCTCAGCTTCGTGCTCACAGCCGGTATGTGCGTGGCGTTCGCCATCATGCCTACGGTGTTCTTCCCCGACTTCGTTTCTAACGCCGAGCTGCATGCTCTCGCCTCTATACCGAGCGAGTATCTCACTCCGCTCATCAGCAATCTGCGCGAGATACGCATCTCTATATTCACCGCCGACTGCTGGCGTTCGTTCTTCGTGATACTCGCCGGAAGCGTCATCCTCGTGCTCGCCCTGCTGAAGAAGCTGCAGCCGAAGTACGCCGTGGCGCTCATCTTCGCGCTCTGCCTCGTGGATATGTGGCAGGTGAACAAGCGCTACCTCAACGACGCGATGTTCGTGGAGCGCAGCGTGCGCGAGACTCCGCAGCAGGAGACAGCCACCGACCGCCAGATTCTGCAGGACACATCGCTCGACTATCGCGTGCTGAACCTCGCGTCGAACACGTTCAACGAGAACGAGACATCATACTACCATAAGTCGATTGGTGGTTACCATGCAGCCAAGCTGCGCCGCTACCAGGAGCTTATCGACGCGTATATCGCACCCGAGATGCAGCAGGCGATGTCTGCCATCGCCAAGGCGCAGGGCGACATGACAAGCGTGCCGGGCGACTCGGTTTATCCGGTGCTCAACATGCTCAACACCAAGTATATCATCATGCCGCTGCAGGGCGGACAGACCGTGCCCTTGCAGAACCCGTACGCCTACGGCAACGCGTGGTTCGTCGACCGCCTCCAGTATGTAGACAACGCCAACCAGGAGCTCGATGCCATCAAGCAGCTCGACCTGCATCACGAGGCTGTAGCCGACAGCAAGTTCAAGGCAGCCTTAGGCGAAGCCGTAAAGCAGGAGGGCACAGCGTTCGTGCGTCTCGACAAGTACGAGCCGAACAAACTACAATACACCGTGCAGTCGCCGAAGGGCGGCGTAGTGGTGTTCTCTGAGATTTACTACCCGGGCTGGACTGCTACCGTCGACGGCAAGGACGTAGAGGTGGGTCGCGTCAACTACGTGCTGCGCGCCATCAACGTGAAGCCAGGCGAGCACAAAGTGGTGCTCACGTTCAAGCCGGCATCGGTGAAAAACACCGAGACCGCAGCTTACGCAGCCTATCTGCTGCTGGCTCTCGCCATCATCGGCGGAGTTGTCTTTGAAATGAAAAGAAAGAAGGAGTAAGAATAATGGAATTCCGCACGCCAGTCACCATAGACAAGTCGCCGTTCGCGATAGCCCCCTGCGAGCGTATGCTCTTCGTGGGTTCGTGCTTTGCCGACAATATCGGCAGCAGATTCGTCGACGACAAGTTTCGCGCTACGGTCAATCCGTACGGCGTGATGTACAACCCGGCGAGCATACTGCACACCGTAGAGCGCTACCTCGCAGCCACGACTGCGGAGGTGGCGCGCACGGCGGTGTTCACGCTCGGCACCAACCGCGTGTACATACTCAACGAGACGGGCGAGATAGTGGACAACTGCCAGAAGCGACCGCAGCGACTCTTCACCGAGCGCAGCCTCAGCGTCGACGAGTGTGCGGAATACATAACGAAAGCCATAAACATGCTGCGCGAGCGCAGAGCGGACGTGCGCATTGTGCTCACCGTGAGTCCGATACGCTACGCCAAGTATGGCTTCCACGGCAGTGCCGTGTCGAAGGCTACGCTGCTGTTAGCAGCAGAGCAGGTGGCAGAGCAGACCGAGGGTTGCGTCTACTTCCCGGCGTACGAGATAGTGTGCGACGAGCTTCGCGACTATCGCTTCTATGCGCCCGACATGCTGCACCCCTCGCAGCAAGCCGTCGACTACATCTGGGAACGCTTCGCCGACACGTTCTTCAGCAACGAAACTAAAGCATTCTTGAGCGAGTGGCAGCCAATAAAGGCAGCTCTGAACCACCGCCCATTCAACCCCGAATCGGCAGAGCACCGCGCCTTCATTGAGAAGACGCATCAGAAACTGGCTGCACTGAAAGCCCGCTATCCCGAAATGGAGATATAGAAAACGAATTAGAGATATTAAAAACAAAGAGAGTTATAAAAACTAAAGCCTATGAATTTCCGTAAAGAGCATACCATTTATACGTTCATGTGGGCGTTGCTGTATGCATCGCCAGTGGTGAACATATACACACGTATGGCTGCCAACCCAAAGATTACCTTTTCGTGGGGCGAGATACTCCACACATGGGAGCACACAAGTATCTGGCTTGTGATGTTCGCCATCCACAACTTCCTGCTTCTACCTATCCTGCTACGCAAGCGCAAGACCGGAACCTACCTATGTCTGTCGGTAGCCATACTGCTCACCGGCACGTTCATCAACTATTTAGGACGACCGACGCACAGACACATCGAAGAGATACGCATGGAAGAGGAATGGAAAGCCGACTCTATCGCCTACGAACGGGTGGCAGCTGTGCGACTTGGCGACGGACGCTATTGCAGTCCGCAGAACCCTATGCACCGCAAGCCGTTGGAGTACCGGTCCATCGAACCTCTGCCAATGTTAGGACCGGGCGAGTTGGTGGCGTTCTTCGGCGGACTGCTGCTGATGGGTATGAACCTCGGTGTGAAGCTCTACTTCATGTCGCAGCGCGACCTGGAGCGTCAGAAGATTATCGACAAGCAGAACCTGGAGCAGCAGATGGAGTACCTGAAGTATCAGGTGAACCCCCACTTCTTCATGAACACGCTGAACAACATACACGCCCTCGTGGACATCGACCCCGAACGAGCCAAGACTACCATCGTGGAACTGTCGAAGATGATGCGCCACATACTGTACGACGGCGGCAAAAAGCTCATACCGCTGACGTGCGAGGTGGAGTTTCTCAACCTCTACGTGCAGCTGATGCGCCTGCGCTACACCAACAAGGTGCACATCAGTGTGAACCTGCCCAAGCAACTGCCCGAGCTGAAGCTGCCGCCGCTGATGCTCATCATCTTCGTGGAGAACGCCTTCAAGCACGGCATCAGCTACCGCGAGGAGTCGTTCGTTGACATCAGTGTCGAGGTGGAGAACAAGCGACTGCTCTTCGGCTGCCGCAACAGCAAACCCACACAGCCACAGAAGTCGAACGAGAAAGGCGGCATGGGACTGCAGAACGTGCGACAGCGACTCGAACTGCTCTACGAGGACGACTACACACTGAGCATCAACGATGCGGAAAAGACGTACGAAGTGAAGCTCGACATACCGATGCAGAGCTAAACGCACGCCACACTAAGAAAGGATTGACACAACTATAAATTGCACTGAACACATAATTTCGACAACTATGATAAAGACCCTCATCATCGACGACGAGCCTCTGGCTCTGCAGCAACTTGCTGCCTACGTATCAAAAGTGCCGTTCCTGACTCTCGTTGGCGAGTGTCAGAGTGCTCTCGAAGCACGCGACATCATCAACAGCGAGCGTGTTGATGCCATCTTCATCGACATCAATATGCCCGACCTCAACGGCATGGACTTCGTGCAGTCGCTCGTGGCTCCACCGCTTGTGGTCTTCACCACGGCTTATTCCGAGTACGCCATCGACGGATATAAGGTGAATGCTGTCGACTATCTGCTGAAGCCGTTCAGTCTCGACGACTTCCGCCGCGCCGCCTTACGTGTAAAGGAACGCTACGAGCACGCCAACACACCGCTCTCGCTGCCAATCGAGCCAGAGCCAGAACTCACCGACGAGAACATATTCTTGAAGACGGAGCACAAAGTGGTGCGCGTGAAGATTGCCGACATACGCTACATTGAGGGCATGTCCGAATATCTGAAGGTACACATCATCGATCAGCCACGCCCCATCATCATGCTCCTCGCCATGAAACGCATGGAGGAACGTCTGCCGTCCAACTTCCTGCGCATACACCGCTCGTACATCGTGAACATGAATCATGTGCAGGAGGTGACCAAAAACCGCATCGTGATGGATGCCGACACGTATCTGCCAATCGGCGATATGTACAAGGAGGCACTGAACAACTACCTCGCAGACAAGTATCTGGGAAGGTAAAGCGAGTTGAGAGTTGAAAATTGAGAGTTGAGAGTTATGATTACTCTTAGAAGTTATAAATGGCGAGCAAAGACTCAAACAACAAAGCATATCATAACTCTCAACTCTCAACTTTCAATTATAAACCAAAAAAACGGGACTAAAGATAGCCCCGTACTTTTATAACCTTTTCTCACGAAAAAACTATTAATCAACAACAAAATTCATTCGTTTGTGACTCCACCGCCGTGGATTACTCTAATACTTGTAGTCTTTTGCTTAAATAACATTGCTTAATGTGTGTATGAAACGTAATCTGATGTATGTGTAAACTCTAATTTTAATTCGTGTAACTCTCTAACTTACTTTTAAATAACTCTCTAAATTATTAACTCTCTAACAATTACTACTTTAATTTTAAACTATTCTTCCTTTTACATTTGCAAAGTTATTCAATAACTATCAACCCCACAAATTTATTCAACAAACGCCCTTTTTCGTTCAATTAAAAGAAATACAGCTATAATTATGGGCACAAAAAAGCGGAGAATTACGTCTACTTTCGCACGATAACTACTTGAAAGCTATCAAAGTAAAACGTAATTCTCCGCCCGACGTTTAAATCGTAAGTTGACTTAGACACACATGCGCCAAGTCGTACAGACGTTATTAGTCCTTATTGTTTCCGAAGATACGGAGCAGATAAAGGAAGAGGTTGATGAAGTCGAGGTAGAGACTCAACGCACCAAGCAGAGCGAGCTTCTGCATGTGCTCGCCTGCATCGGATGCCTGCATACACATCTGCTTGATCTTCTGCGTGTCGTAAGCGGTGAGTCCGACGAAGATGAGCACACCTACATAGCTCAGGATATAGTCGAAGCCTGTGCTGCCCACGAACATGTTGACAACAGTAGCGATGACAAGACCTATCAAAGCCATGAACAGCAGCTTACCGAGCGACGTAAGGTCGGTCTTCGTTGTGTAGCCCACGAGTGCCATAACGCCGAATGTGCCGGCGGTGATGAAGAATGTCTGTATGATTGCCGGCATACTGTAAGCTAAGAAGATGACAGACAACGTAGCACCGTTCACAACCGAATAGAGCACGAACATCAACGTCGCGGTAGCGAGCGACAGACGGTTGATAGCACCGCTGACAGCAAACACGAGTGCAAGCTCGGCGATAATCAATCCCCAGAACAATGCCTTATTGGTGACAATGGCAATCAGCAACGACGGAGTCGTAGCAACACCGTATGCCGTCACACCAGTGATAACAAGTGCGAGAGCCATCCAGATAAACACTTTACGCATCAGCGCAGAGAAGGCAGTAGACATTGCAAAGTCGCCGCCTTGGAGTGATTCGGTATCCAACCACCATTTTGGTTCTTTCATAATTTTCTGTTTTTAAATTGTTTTGTTTCTAATTGTTTGTCCGTAGCGGCTAAGGTTAGTTAGCTGCCACAGCACGCTACGGAAATGTATTACACCTTATATTATATGCAGAAATCGCAATATATCGTTAAGGTTCGCCATCACCATGAGCAACAGCAGAACACCGATGCCGATATACTCGGCGTATATCATAAAGTTCTCCGACGGCTTGCGACGAGCTATCATCTCGTAGAGCAGGAAGAGCACGTGTCCGCCGTCGAGCGCAGGGATAGGCAAGATGTTCATAAAGGCGAGGATGATGCTGAGGAAAGCGGTCATCAACCAGAACGAGTGCCAATCCCACTGCGACGGGAACAGACTGCCAATAGCACCGAAACCACCGAGCGACTTCGCTCCTTCAGCCGAGAAGAGATACTTCATGTCGCCTACGTAGCCCGAGAGCACCTTGCAGCCATACTTAACGCCTGCAGGGAACGACTCGAAGAAGCCATAGTCGATGTGTGTCACCTTATACTGGGGCTGCTGCGGCATATAGCCGAGCACGAGGCGCATAGGCTCACCCTTTGAGAGCGGTGAGAAACCGCCAGCAGACACAGCGTCGAACTGTCCCTTTAGTGTGAGTGTATCGGTCTTACCCTCCACCTGACGCTCTACGGTGAGCACAGCGGCGAGTGCCTTCACTGTGTCGGCGTGTGTCTGTGCGCAGGTGAACATGTCGGTGCTGCGTCCTGCCTCGTAGGTGAAAGCAGAGAACGAGTCAATCTGCTTACCATTAAGCGAGAGAATGCGGTCGGACTTCTGCAAGCCCATGCGCTCTGCTGCCGACTTCGGACTCACGCTGTCCACCACAGCCGGTACGTATGGCTGCACGAACATAGGCACGTTCTTCAGCATACTCAGCAGGTCGAGGTCGCCGGGAGTGTTTATGGTCAGCTGCTTGCCGTCACGTATCACGTACACCTCAGTGGCGTTAGCCAGACCGCGATACATATCAGCCTTTGCATCCTTGAACTCTCCGAGATTGGTGCCGACAAGTATGTCGTGATCCTGGAAGCCGAGTGCCTTCGCCTCCTTGTTGAACAACATTCCCTGCGCCATATCCTTCGGACGGACGTAGTCCTCACCCCATGTGAAGAGACACATGGCGTAGATGAACAGCGCGAGGAGGAAGTTGACGAGCACACCACCTATCATTATAAGGAGTCGTTGCCAAGCCGGCTTCGAGCGGAACTCGTATGGCTGAGCAGGCTGCTTCATCTGCTCGGTGTCCATCGACTCGTCAATCATACCCGATATCTTGCAGTAGCCACCGAGCGGAAGCCAACCGATGCCGTAGGTTGTATCACTCTTCTTCGGCTTGAACTTGAACAGACTGAACCAAGGGTCGAAGAAGAGGTAGAACTTCTCGACGCGTACGCCAAAGAGTTTCGAGAAGAAGAAGTGTCCGCCCTCATGCAGAAGTACGAGGAGCGAGATAGCCAGCATAAACTGGAGTGCCTTTATAAGAAATATTTCCATTTAAGAGTTTTGAGTTTTGAATTTTGAGTTGTGCGCTTCGCGCATTTTGAATTTATGAATTTTGAGTTTTGAATTTATAAATGATGAGTTGCGAATTCCAAATTCCAAATTGAATAATTCCTCATCGGCGCAGCCGACAATTCAAAACTCAAAATTCAATATTCTACATTCTACATTACAACATGCTTGCAGCAATGCGTCTTGCCTCTGCGTCCGAAGCTATATAGTCGTCGTATGTAGGTTGTGCGATGAATGTGGCACGCTGCATCGTAGCCTCGATGATGTCTGCCATCTGCAGGAATCCGCAGCGGTCGTGGCGGAATGCCTCGTTCACCACTTCGTTGGCAGCGTTCATGATGCACGGCACGTTGCCACCGCGACGTATCGACTCGTATGCCATTGCGAGACAGCGGAACTTCTCCATGTAGGGCTCGAAGAACTCGAGTGGCTGACGGAAGAGGTCGAGACGGTCGCCGTTGAGCGGAAGACGTTCGGGGAACGAGAACGCATACTGGATAGGTAGGCGCATATCGGGCACACCGAGTTGTGCCTTAACGCCGCCATCGCGGAATTGTACCGCACTGTGCACTATCGACTGTGGGTGTACCAGCACCTGAATCTTGTCAGCCTCAACGCCGAAGAGCCACTTCGCTTCAATCACCTCGAAGCCCTTATTCATCATCGATGCTGAGTCGATGGTAATCTTCGCGCCCATGTCCCATGTTGGGTGGCGCAGAGCGTCGGCAGCCTTCACATCGCGCATCTGGTCGAGTGTAAACTTGCGGAACGGGCCGCCCGAAGCGGTGAGCAATATCTTCTCTATCTCGTTGTCACCTTCGCCCACTATGCTCTGGAAGATGGCTGAGTGCTCGCTATCTACGGGCAGGATGTTCACATGATACTCAGCTGCGAGACGGCAGATGAGGTCGCCGGCTACGACAAGTGTCTCCTTATTGGCAAGGCAGATAGTCTTGCGTGCCTTGATGGCGTGTATTGTTGGCGAGAGTCCGGCGAAGCCAACCATTGCTGTAAGCACCATGTCTATAGGTTGTGCCTCCACTATCTCGTCGAGAGCCTTTGCTCCGGCATACACCTTGATGTCTGGCAGGTCGGCAAGCAGCAGCTTCAGTGCTTCGTAGTGGGCTTTGTTGGCTATGACAACGGCAGCCGGGCGGAACTTGCGTGCCTGCTCAGCAAGCATCTCGTAGCGGTTGTTGGCTGTTAGGCAGTACACCTCGTAGCGGTCGCTATGCTGTTCTATTACGTCGAGTGCCTGGGTTCCGATCGAACCGGTGGAACCGAGGATACAGATTTGTTTCATTGTTATTGATTGTGTTTATTGCTTGATGTTCTTTGGGGAATAGAAGAGCTAGAAGAACTAGAAGAACTAGAAGAACTAGAAAAGCTAGAAAAACTAGAAAAACTATAAAAGTCCCTTACAGCTCTGTCAGTCCTTCGGGCAGGTTCATCGTTATCGCTTGGTGCTCAGCATCCACCTCGACGATGAGGTCGTCGGAAGCAGGGATGAGCAGGTCGGTGCCGTCGGGAGTGAGCAGGCAGAAGAGCGTATTGATTGTAGAGTCGTCGACGGAGTGTATCTCGCCTACAACTTTGCCAGTACGCTCGTCGATGACCTTAAAGCCAACGATAGCAGCCCAAGAGAGTTCCTCTCCATCGGTGTCTACGTGCTCGCGTGGGAAGTAGACATCGCAACCCGTCAGCTCGCGTACACGCTCCTGAGAGTCGATATCGGCGAAGCGCACGAGTGCAGTTTCGTCGTTTTTAAAGCGATATTCGTCGAGGAAGAACGGCACGAGGATGCCGTCGATGTCGAGAATGAGGTAGTCGGCATCTACGCGGTCGAAGATGTCGTCGTCGAAGTGGAACGACACCTCGCCGTCCACGCCGTGCGGTTTGCCTATCTTACCTATCTTATATACTGTTTCTTTCTTTATCATTTCTTTGTTAGTTGACGAGGAGACGAGTTGACAAGTTGACAAGGGAACGAGTTGACGAGGAGATATGCTCACAAGTAAACGAGTTCACAAGCCAGCGAGTTGCTTTACACTCTACTAATCTTTGCTCCCAATGCGTTGAGTCGTGCTTCTATGTCCTCGTATCCGCGGTCGATCTGTGCGATGTTGTCAATACGGCTGGTGCCCTTAGCACCGAGAGCGGCGATGAGCAATGCTATGCCGGCGCGGATATCTGGGCTCGACATACGACCTGCGCGTAGCTGTTTGTTGCGGTCGTGTCCTACGATGACGCAGCGGTGTGGGTCGCAGAGTATTATCTGTGCGCCCATATCGATGAGCTTATCGACGAAGAAGAGTCGACTCTCGAACATCTTCTGATGAACGAGCACCGAGCCACGAGCCTGCGTAGCAACCACGATGAGCACCGAAAGGAGGTCGGGGGTGAGTCCGGGCCATGGTGCATCGGCGAGTGTCATTATCGATCCGTCGATGAACGAGTCGACTACATAGTGCGACTGGTGCGGTATATATAGGTCGTCGCCGTCCACATCTATCTGCACACCGAGTCGGCGGAATGCGTCAGGGATGACTCCAAGCTGTTTAACGGCGCAGTCTTTTATGCGTATGCCGTCGCCTACCATTGCTGCCATACCGATAAACGAGCCCACCTCTATCATGTCTGGCAGGATGCGGTGTGTGGCTCCATGCAACTTCTCCACACCCACGATGGTGAGCAGGTTAGAAGCGATGCCGGAGATATTGGCTCCCATAGCGTTGAGCAAGTGGCATAGCTGCTGGATATACGGTTCGCAGGCTGCGTTATATATTGTCGTTGTGCCCTCTGCGAGCACGGCAGCCATGACGACATTGGCAGTGCCAGTCACCGAAGCCTCATCAAGTAGCATGTATGTGCCGTGCAGCTTCTCCGCCTCGATGTTGTACACATGACGCTCGTCGTCGGAGTTGAACTCTGCACCGAGGTTTTTAAAACCAAGGAAGTGGGTATCGAGACGTCGGCGACCTATCTTGTCGCCGCCGGGTTCAGCCACAACAGCCTTACCGAAGCGTGCGAGCAGCGGACCCATCATAAGCACGCTGCCTCGTAATGCGGCGCACTTCTTCACGTATTCGTCGCTGGCGAGAAACTCAAGGTTGAGCTCGTCTGCCTGAAACGTGAAGTCGCCCTTACCGTTGCGCATCACTTTCACGCCTACATCCTGCAACAAGCGTATGAGATTGTTGACATCGAGAATATCTGGGATATTTGTTATTCGGACGGGTTCGGGTGTAAGCAGCACAGCAGCAATCACCTCAAGTGCCTCATTCTTGGCTCCTTGCGGTGTGATGGTGCCGCGTAGCGGACGTCCGCCTTCAATTATAAACGATTCCATAAGCTTTGCAGTTTATTTTCTACGACGTTGTCTTCTCTCCTGATTGCGTGTCGGAGCCTCTGTGCGGTCGAACTTAAACGTGTCGAGGTCGAGCTGTATCTTGCCGTCGGTGTAGTCGGCAAGGTCGGAAGCTACCTTTTCGTTGTCGATAGAGCCGTGCCCCCAGAGTACGAGGTCGCGCTTCATTTGGTTGGCAGCGAGGCGTGTCAGTTCGGTGCGTTTCACTCCGTTGGGCATATTCTTAAGCAACTCGAACACTTCGAACATCATGTTGCCGTAGTGACGCACCGGAATACGCTTCATCGGATAGCGCATCGGTGCCGGTTTCTTCAGCATGTTGTGCGCCTCGGTGATGTCGCACGGGTAGTCGATATCGAGCTGAAAACCGCTCATCAGTGCGAGGTGGTCCCACAGTTTCTGACGGTAGTCTTTCTTCTCGTAGTTGTGTGGCATCATGCGCTCCATGACCGCGATTATGGTATTGGCACAACGCTGACGCTCGGCACGGCTCTTCAAGCCGACACAGTAGTCGACCATCTGCTGCACCTCGCGTCCGTATTCGGGCAGCACGAGGTGCTCGCGTTGTGTATTGTAGTCTAATCCTTTTATCTTCATATATCTATTACAGTAACTTCTTTGATTCTTTCGCCACAAAGTCCTTCAGATAGAACGGCACAAAGTATGCCACATCTTCAAACTTCTCCAGCGCGATGCGCTTCTCGGCGAGCGGATACATCCACTTAGCGAGTGGGTGTACGTTCTTTATGAGGCGCGCATTGGGATGGTTAATCACCTCCATACACTTCTCGGCACCGTTGCCGAAGAAGTAGACCGGTCCGCGGTCGAGGTATTCCTTGTACGTGTCGGCATCTACGATGTCCGCCTGAATGCCACGCACCTCGTGCAGCGCACGGTCGTAGACAGCCGAGTAGACCTCCATGCGGCGTGCGTCGAGCATCGGACAGAGCAGTGCGCCCTCCTCCACTTCCTCGCGCAGCAGCACGGGTACAGTCATCAGCTCGAGCGTAGGCACCGAGATTAGCTTCAGGTTCTGACCGTAGCAGATGCCCTTTGCCATCGACACACCGATGCGCAGACCTGTGTACGAGCCCGGACCGCAGCTCACGGCTACGGCATCGAGCGGTATGGCATGGCTATCGGCAAACGACATTGCCTCGTCAACATATACGCCGAGTTTTACGGCGTGGTTCGGACCATCAAAGTCTTCCTTGGAGAATATACACGCGCCATCCTGACTGACGGCGACTGAACACACATTAGTGCTCGTATCAATGCTCAATATACACGACATTCTTTTCTTATTTTTTCTGCGTCTGCAACTACTAAACGCCACAATAACTCATAATCGGTGCTTAATGGCAGACTACACATTAATATAATAGATTGCAAAAATACAATTTTTTATTCAATTTCGCCCATTAACGAAGCGTTAAAAAAAACAAGCAAACGTTTTTTTTCATATATGGAAAATATTAGCTACATTTGCATCCCGAATAACAAACAAGCATATATAAATAACAAACACGCAATATGATACTTTCAATGACCGGCTACGGCAAGTCTGTCGCAGTCTACAATGGTAAGAAAATCAACGTCGAGATAAAGTCGCTGAACAGCAAGGCACTCGACCTTTCCACACGCATCGCTCCTCTCTTCAGAGAGAAGGAGATGGAGATACGCCAGGCTATCCAGGCGAAGGTGATACGTGGCAAGGTTGACTTCGCGATATGGGTGGAAAAGGATGCCACAAGCGATGCCACGACTATCAATACCGCACTCGCCAAGAACTACTGCGAGCAGATAAAGAGCGTGGCTGCGGAGTGCCAGATACCGCTGCCTGCCGACTGGTTCATCACGCTGCTGCGTATGCCCGACGTGATGTCGAAGGTGGAGATAGAGACGCTCTCTGACGAGGAGTGGGTAGTGGCACGCAAGGCTATCGACGAGGCTATCGACGCACTCGTGGCGTTCCGCCAGCAGGAGGGTGCGGCACTGCAGAAGAAGTTCGGCGAGAAGATCGACAACATCGAGGCTCTACTGAAGAGTATCGAGCCTTACGAGAAGTCGCGCGTGGAGAAGATTCGCACACGCATCGTCGACGGACTGAGCTCCATCCCAGAGGTGGACTACGACAAGAACCGCCTCGAGCAGGAGCTTATCTACTACATCGAGAAGCTCGACATCAGCGAGGAGAAGCAGCGACTCGCCAACCACCTCAACTACTTCCGCGAGACAATGGCTGAAGAGGGAGGTCAGGGCAAGAAGCTCGGCTTCATAGCGCAGGAGATGGGACGCGAGATTAATACTACCGGTTCGAAGAGCAACAACGCCGAGATGCAGAACATCGTGGTGAAGATGAAGGACGAGCTGGAGCAGATTAAGGAACAAGTGCTGAACGCGCTTTAAATTCAAAACTCAAGCATGGGTAAACTCATTATATTCTCCGCTCCAAGTGGCAGCGGCAAAAGCACAATCATCAATCGTTTGATGCAGCGTCCGGAGCTGCACCTCGCCTTCTCCATCTCGTGCACCTCACGCGCTCCGCGTGGCACCGAGCAGAACGGTGTAGAGTATTTCTTCATCACTCCCGAGGAGTTTCGCGAGCGTATCAGTCGCGACGAGTTCCTTGAGTACGAGGAGGTTTATCAGGACCGTTTCTACGGCACACTGAAAGAGCAGGTGGAGACACAGGCAGCACGCGGCGAGAACGTGGTGTTCGATCTCGACGTAAAGGGTGGCTGCAACATCAAGAAGTTCTATGGCGACCGTGCACTGAGTCTGTTCATCCAACCGCCATCGGTGGAGGAGTTGCGTCGCCGTCTCGTCGGACGCGCCACGGACGCGCCCGAGGTGATTGAGCAGCGCATCGCACGCGCCGAGTTCGAACTGTCGCAGGCCCCGAAGTTCGACCGCATCATCATCAACGACGACCTTGAGAAGGCTGTCGAGGAGACCTACGAGGCTATCCGCTCATTCATCGAAGAGTAGTGTATTAGGAGGGTATGGCATCCTGCCATACCCACGCAGCCACTTGGTATTAGTAGCGGATTTTTCCACAGAACGCACAAAATTCACAGAACCTTCTGCTGAGAAGAGTCTCCCACAGATTGCACAGATGAGCACAGATTATTGGGGGCGTAGGAGTCCCACAGAATTCACAGTACCTTCTGCTGTGTTCTGTGAATTCTGTGGGAGAAAGCTACGGCAAGAAAGTTCTGTGAAATCTGTGAAATCTGTGGGAAAAACTACAGCAAGAAAGTTCTGTGAATTCTGTGAATTCTGTGGGAGAAAGCTACAGCAAGAAAGTTCTGTGAAATCCGTGAAATCTGTGGGAGGGCACTCGCAGCTCGGTTGGTGCACTTGAGACAAGTGCACCCCCTAAGGTTCCACGGATTGCGTGGAAAAATACGATTATAGCAGGCAGCGTGGGTATGGCAAGGATGCCATACCCTCCTACGTTTTGTAGTTTTGTCACACCCTCCTATACAAACATAAAACAATGCAGAAGATAAAGACAGGTATCTACGGCGGGTCGTTCAACCCCATACACAACGGACACATCGCCATTGCGAAGCGAATGTTGGAAGAAGCCGGGTTGGACGAGATATGGCTCATTGTGTCGCCACAGAACCCACTGAAGGCAGCAGGCAGTCTGCTCGACGACCAGCTGCGCCTCGATATGACACAGCGTGCGCTTGCGCCCTATCCGCAGCTCACGGCAAGCGACTACGAGTTTCGCTTGCCACGTCCATCGTATATGTGGCACACGCTGCAACACCTCTCCGCTGACTACCCCGACCGCGAGTTCACGCTCCTCATAGGTGCCGACAACTGGGCGGTGTTCGACCGCTGGTATCACGCCTCAGACATCATAGCCCACTACCCCATCGCCATCTATCCGCGCACCGGGTCGCCCATCGACACCGATACGCTACCTTCTACCGTGCGTATGTACGACACCGGACTGTACGACATCAGCAGCACGGAGGTGAGAGAGAAGGTGGCACGTGGCGAGGATGTATCACAACTCGTACCGAAAGAAATCTTAAAGGACGTAAATCTGCACTACGGACAACAATAACAAGCAATAATAGCATCTGCGCCGGTCGATGCGGATGTCTGCGTCGGTCGGTGCGGATGTCTGCGCCGGTCGGTGCGGATGTCTGCGTCGGTCGATGCGGATGTCTGCGTCGGTCGATGCGCGACGTGAAAAAGCATGTTTTCACGTATATTTTTAAATAACAAGCTGCTGACTACAATACTCCAACACTGCCGGACGATGCGTTATGAATATCACGGTGTGCGTGTCATCGTCCAGAATATTGCGTAGCAGACGACACTCCGTCTCGCTATCGAGAGCCGACGTTGCCTCGTCGAACACGAGCACGGCGCGATTGCGGAGCAACGCACGGGCAATTGCTATGCGCTGCGCCTGACCCTCAGAGAGTCCGCCGCCACACTCGCTACAGTGGGTGTCGAGCCCATCGGGCAGATTAAAGACAAACTCGGCGCAACTCTTTCTAAGTGCCTCACGCATCATCTCATCCGTCGCCGTAGCGTCGCCAAGCAACAAATTCTCGCGTATCGTACCACTCAGAAGCGTATTGCCCTGCGGTACGTACACAAAGTTGCAACGCATCAGCGGTGTCAGCTCCTTCTCGCCATCAGCATCATACATATATATATGTCCGCTCTTCGGACGCATCAGCGCAAGCAGCATACGCACGAGCGTTGTCTTTCCGGCACCCGTCTCGCCGAGGATAGCCGTTGTCGACCCCGGACGGAAGTCGAACGAGAGGTTTCTGATAATGTCGCGTGTGCCGTCCTCGTAGCGATAGGTGACGTTCTCAAGGCGTATTCCGCAGGAGTCGGCAAACCGAATAGGCTCGCCTTCGGGCTCGCGTGGTTCCTCCTCAAGCTCCATGAGTCGCTCTGCAGCGGTGAAGACACTAACGAAGGCTGGCACGAGCTTCGTCAGTGTGCGTGCCGGCGACTGTATGCGGTTGACGAGCTGCAGGAAGGCGGTCATGCCGCCAAATGTCAGCGTGCCAGCCTGCATACGCACAGCTGCCCAGAGGAACGCCAAGAGATAGCCCGAAGCAAATCCGAAGTTGAGGATGAAGTTGGAGAGAACGGAGAACTTTGTGCGGTTGACGACATTCTGGCGCAGCTCCGACTGTGTCGCCTCAAGACGTTCCACCATCGTCTGCGTCGCCTCCAAGGTCTTCACCACCATGCGGTGCTGCACGCTCTCCTGCATTGACGACTGCACCTTACTATCCGACTCACGCACACGGCGTGAGAGGCGGCGCATACGGCGCACGTACACTTTGCTTACAAGCACAAAGAGAGGTATCATCACCACGAGTATCAGTGCCAACGTACTGTCCATCAGATACATGCAGGCGAAAGCACCCACGAACATGAGTACGGTGGAGAGCGTACTCGGCAACGTCTCGGTGAGGAACGTCACGACGTTCGACACGTCAAGCTCCAAGCGGTTGAGCACGTCGCCCGAGTGGAAGTGCTCGCGGCTATGCCACTCCGACTGCAGTATGCGTTGCAACGTGGCTTGCTGCATACGGTTCTGCGCACGCACTCCGAGCAGGTTACGCACCCATACCCCCGAGATATTCACCGCAAAGTTGAGCAGTATCAGTGCGCCCATGATGCCCACAGCCCAATAGATAGAACCGCGGTCGGAGCCCGAAGCCACGTCAATGGCGTGCTTCACCGCCCACACCTGCGCCAGGCTGAGCACCACGTCAGCCACGCCAAGCAACGCGTTCAACGTCGCCTGGAGCCGATTGCCGCGCCATGCCTGCCAGAGCCAGCGCAGTATCTGCTTCACCGTGTATTTGTCCGAGGTCGTTATCTTCATTTATTGCTGTAAAAAATATTTAGTATACTAACTGTAGGAGCCTACGGCATTCTTGCCGTAGGCATAGCAAGTAGTTGTAATAATTAGTATTACAGACTACAATGGCTACGGCAGGAATGCCGTAGCCTCCTACGGTCAGTTGCCTTCGCTACGGATAATTCAACATTCAAGATTGCGTTAGCGACGGCACATCGCTAACGCTTATCCGCTCCCCACATCATCTTCTCTCTGAGCGATGAGAAGTAGTTTCTGTTGTTCGGCTTCATTATCAGCGTTGAGAACGGTGCCTTCTGTATGCTCACCGTTGTGCCCTCGTGCATGGTATAGCTGCGTCCGTCTACCGCCACGAGGAAGTTGTGCGAGCGCGACTCCACCTGCAGCTCCACCCTACTGTTGTCCGAAATGACCACCGGACGCACGTTCAGGCTATGCGGAGCCACTGGCGTGAGGCATAGCGTGCTCGTCTGCGGCACGATGATTGGTCCACCGTTCGACAGCGAGTAAGCCGTCGAGCCGGTAGGCGTACATACCACCAGTCCATCGGCTTGATACGTAACAAGAAACGAGTCGTCGATGCTCGTGCGTATGCTGATCATCGAAGCGTTGTCGCGTTTCAGCACCGCAATATCATTCAGTGCGTAGTGACAACCCTCGAAGTCGCCACCATGCGTACGTATCTCTATCGCCGTGTGGCGTTCTATCTTGTAGTCGCCGTCGATGATTGCAGCGAGAGCGTTCTCCACCTCGTCGGGCAGCACGTCAGCGAGGAAACCCAAGCGTCCCATGTTTATGCCCACGATGGGCGTATTCTTGCAGCCGATGCGCACCGCAGTCTTCAGGAACGTGCCGTCGCCACCGATAGACACGGCGTAATCGGCATCAAATTCATCACCGTCGAACACCTCAACGCCGGAGAGGTCGAGATGCTGGTCGTGCATAAGGAAGTCGCGGAACGGGCGGTCGAATATCACGCGCTCATCGCGAGAACGAAGATAGTCGAGCGCACGAGCTAAAGAAGTCGACTTGCGCAGTTGGAAAGTATTGCCGAAGAAGGCAAAAGTGAGTTGTTTGTTTGTCATTATGCGTATATTATACGTTTGAAGAGAAACGTAATTTGTGCTAAATTACTGATTTTTTCATAAACTACAAAAACTATTGTTATTTTTTTCATAAATGGCTGATTTCGTTTTGTACTACCACCGATTTACATTATCTTTGTACCATAACTTAATACTTATGAGAGTACTCATCATAAACACAAGCGAGACAAATGGTGGTGCTGCCGTTGCAGCCAACCGTCTCATGGAAGCTCTGCAGAGAAACGGAGTAAAGGCGAAGATGTTGGTAGCCGAGAAGCAGACCAACCACGTCACCGTCTCTCAGATGCCTCATCATTGGCTATACAAATGGCATTTTCTGCGCGAACGCCTTTCTATCTTCCGCCATTTGTATTTCTCCAAGAATCATCTCTTTGAAATAGACACGGCAAGCTCCGGATCGGACATCACAAGTCTGCCCGAGTTCCGCGAAGCCGACATCATCCACCTCAACTGGATAAACCAAGGTATGCTCTCGCTCAGCTCCATACGCAAGATTGTCAAGAGCGGCAAGCCGATCGTGTGGACCATGCACGACCTATGGCCCGCCACGGGCATCTGCCACTACGCACGCAGCTGCGGAGCATTCCGCACGGTGTGTCACAACTGCAAGCTGTTGCCAGGCGGAGGGGCTATCAACGACCTCTCGCGCAAGATATGGAAGCGCAAGAAGGCACTGTATGAAGGCAATAACATCCACTTTGTGACGTGTAGCCGCTGGCTGGAAGCACAAGCCCGACAGAGCGCGTTGCTCTCCGGCGAGAGCATTGTGTCGATACCCAACACCATCGACACACGTGTGTTCTGCCCTGCCGACCACACAAAGGCACGCCAGCAGATGGGGCTGCCCGAGGAGGGACGCATCGTGCTGTTCGTGTCGCAGAAGGTGACCAACGAGCGCAAGGGTGCTGCCTACTTCATAGAGGCTATCAACCGCCTCGCCGACAGCAACCCGCAGTTCAAGAGCAACACCGCTGTGGCTATACTCGGCGCAAGTGCCGACGAGATAGCCGAACAACTGCACATCCCGTCGTACCCATTGGGCTACATCAGCGACGCGCAGCAGATAGCTAATGTGTACAACGCTGCCGATGTCTACGTGCTACCTTCGCTCGAGGACAACCTCCCGAACACCATTATGGAGGCGATGGCGTGCGGAGTGCCAAGCGTGGGCTTCCGCGTCGGGGGCATTCCGGAGATGATAGACCATAAGCACAACGGCTACGTAGCTAACTTCAAGGACGCTGCCGACCTCGCCGAGGGCATACGCTGGACGCTCTTCGAGGCTGACAGCAACGAACTCGCAGCAAACTGCCTGCACAAGGTGGCACACAACTACTCGCAGCAATCGGTAGCGATGAGATACATAGAGGTCTACAACGAGCTGATCGCTCTTAAACGATATATTATTTAATTGACATGATAAAATTCACAATTATAACCTGCACCTACAACGCAGCTGAGGTCATCAAGCCTACGCTCGACAGCATACTCAACCAAACGTGGGCGCCAGTAGAGCACTTGATTATCGACGGAGCATCGAAAGACGACACCGTAAAGGTGGCAGAGGCTTACCGCCAACGCAGCCTGGAGGAGGAGACAGAGCACGAGGTGCGCATCATCTCCGAACCCGACCGCGGTCTGTACGACGCCATGAACAAGGGACTACGACTCGCAACGGGCGACTACGTCGTGTTCCTCAACGCCGGCGACTCGCTGCCCGACGACACAACGCTCGAGAAGATATCCAACGACGTGAACGAACGTTCCGACGGAAAGCTGCCTGCCGTGCTCTACGGCGACACTAACATCGTCGACGATAAGGGCATCGTGCTGCATCCACGCCGACTCGCACCACCCGACAACCTCAACTGGCGCTCGTTCCGCCACGGTATGTTGGTGTGCCACCAGGCGTTCTACGCACGCACCGACATAGCACGCGCCACACCATACGACCTGCGCTACCGTTTCTCTGCCGATGTCGATTGGTGCATACGCATTATGGAACACGCCGAACGTGAGCACTTGCAGCTCTTGCGACTGCCGGAAGTGGTGGCTGACTACCTCGACGGAGGCATGACGAACAAGAACCACCGCGCCTCACTCTTCGAGCGCTTCCGCATCATGCGCCGCCACTACGGACTGTTCACAACGCTCGCCATGCACGCATGGTTCATAGCAAGAGCCGTACTGAAGAAATAAACAGCGAGTAATGGCGAAATTAGCTACTGAAAAAATACAATAATGGCATGAAATCTACGTTATTATAACAGATAATAACGCAGAAGAAAATCCATTAATCTACTAATAAAAACCAACAACATGAACAATACAAGCAATAACTACTGTGTAATACTCGCCGGTGGCAAGGGACGCCGCCTATGGCCATGTAGCCGCGAGAGCAAGCCTAAACAGTTCATCGACTTCTTCGGATGTGGACGCACTCAGCTTCAAGTCACTTACGACCGTTTCGCACAGATTGTGCCCATAGAGAATATATACGTGAACACGAACGACGCATATGTCGATCTCGTACGCGAACAGTTGCCCGAACTCGCTCCCGACCACCTACTCGCAGAGCCTATACAGCGTGGCACAGCCCCGAGCGTGGCGTGGTGTGCGCACCGCATCATGTGCATCAACCCCGATGCCAACATCGTTGTGGCACCGTCCGACCAGGCTATCATCGGCGACGAGGCATTCGCCAAATGCATCAACCGCGGCTTCGACTTCGCAGCAAAACGGCAGCATCTGCTCACGCTCGGACTGAAACCAACGCGCCCCGAGCCCGGCTACGGCTACATTCAGATGGGCGACGAGGTGGAGGAAGGCGTGTTCAAGGTGCAGTCGTTCACGGAGAAACCCGAACGCGAGTTTGCACAGATGTTCGTCAACAGCGGCGAGTTCTACTGGAACACGGGCATCTTCCTCGCCAATGCGCGCTATCTGCTCGACTGCTTCAGAGAGTTGCTGCCCACAGTGCTGCGTAAGTACGACGAGATACACGCTGGCGAAGAGTTCGACTACGAAGAGGAGAACCGATACATACACGAACACTTTCCCTCATACCCGAACATCACCGTCGACTACGGCATACTCGAGAAGTCGGAGAATGTGTGTATGCTGAAGTGCAACTTCGGCTGGGCTGACCTCGGAACGTGGCATAGCATCTACGAAGCAATGCAAAAGGGCGAGGGCGACAACGTAGTTATAGACAGCGACGTGCTGCTCGACGATGCGCACAACAACGTCATCAAACTGCCGAAGGACCGCATGGCGGTAATCTCCGGACTCGACGGCTTCATCGTAGCCGAAGAGAAGAACGTGCTACTCATCTGCCGTAAGGAGGACTCATCGGCAAATGTGCGCCGACTCGTAAACGAAATACAAATGAAAAAGGGCGAGGAGTTTATTTAACTCCCGCCCTACTTCTTGTCTTATTCTATTCTAACAACCACTCGATTAATAACATTCTCAGCTATAACATATTAATATGAAAGCAATCAACAAGACACACCTTGCGCTAACACTCGCATTGCTGCTTGCGCTTCCGCTTGCAGTCAACGCGCGCGTGCCGAAACGTATCTACCTCGAGAAGACACGCGTGGCGTGCGTAGGCAACAGCATTACATACGGCATGACGCTCGCCGACCCTGCTACAGAGTCGTATCCTGCGCAGCTGCAGCAGATGTTGGGCGACGGCTACGAAGTGGGCAACTTCGGAAAGTCGGGCACCACACTGCTCCGCCACGGACATCGACCCTACATAGCTCAAGAGGAATGGGCTAAAGCGAAGGCTTTCAAGGGCGACATCGCTGTGATACACCTCGGCGTAAACGACACCGACCCTCGCAACTGGCCCTACTATCGCGACGAGTTCGTGAGCGACTACCTCGCTCTCATCGACACGCTGCGCCAGGAGAACCCGAAGTGCCGCATCATCATCGCACTCCTCTCGCCCATCACTCACAACCACCCACGCTTTGAAAGTGGCACACAGCAGTGGCAAGAGGAAATTCAAGAGGCTATCAAGACCGTAGCTCGCGTCGGAAAGGCGCAGCTCATCGACTTCCATAAACCGCTCTATGCGTATCCACAACTCATCCCCGATGCCGTACATCCTAACAAGGAGGGTGCTACGATGCTCGCACGCACCGTCTACTCGGCAATATTAGGCAACTACGGTGGTCTGCAGATGCCCATCACCTACTCGGACAACATGGTGCTGCAGCGCGACCGCGCGCTGACCATCCACGGCACTGCCAACGCCGGCGAGAAGGTGACGGTCAACATCACACGCCCCGATGCAGCGAAGGGCAAGGTGCAGAACGGCGGAAAGCGCAAGAAGGGCGAACAGCCACGACGTGTGCGTGCGCTGAAGACAGAGGTACAGACGGCTACGGCCACTGCCGACGACAACGGATGCTGGCAGGTTACGCTGCGTCCGCAACGTGCCGAGAATAATCTCACGCTGACCATCAGCACCGACGAGAAGCAGCTCGTATATAATAATGTGGCGTTCGGCGAGGTGTGGCTCTGCTCTGGACAGTCGAACATGGAGTTCATGTTGCACGAGGCTGCCACCGCAAAGCGCGACATACCGAAGGCGAAGAACCCCAGCATACGCTTCTTCGACATGAAAGCACGCTGGCGCACCAATCCTGTTGAGTGGGACGCGGCTGCGCTCGACTCTATAAACCACCTAAAGTACTTCACCGACACGAAGTGGACGGTCTGCTCGCCCGAGACAGCGAAGGACTTCTCTGCCATCGCCTACTACTTCGGCTCTATGCTGCAGGACAGCCTGCAGTGTGCCGTGGGCCTCATCTGCAACGCCGTGGGCGGCTCACCGACGGAGGCGTGGGTAGACCGTGCCGACCTCGACGCACAATTTCCACAAATCATGCGCAACTGGACTAACAACGACTTCGTGCAGCCTTGGGTGCGCGAGCGTGCCGCACTGAACATGAAGAAGGCTGCCGACATGAAGTTGCAACGCCATCCCTACGACCCTTGCTACCTCTACGAGTCAGCGATAGAGCCGCTTCAGCAGTTCCCCATAAAGGGCGTACTGTGGTATCAGGGCGAGTCGAACGCACAGAACTTCACCACTCACGAGCGTCTGTTCAAGTTGCTCGTCGAAGGATGGCGACGCAACTGGAACGATGCCGAGCTGCCGTTCTATTATGTGCAACTCTCGAGCATGAATCGCCTGCCGTGGCAGTGGTTCCGCGACAGTCAGCGCCGTCTGCAGAGCGAACTGCCGAACGTGGCAATGGCTGTGTCGTCGGACATGGGCGACTCGCTCAACGTCCACCCCACACGCAAGCAGCCCGTGGGCGAACGCCTGGCTCGCATCGCTCTGCATAACCTCTACGATTTCTCAAATGTTGTGCCGAGCGGACCTGCCGTGAAGGAAGCGTCGGTGGTGGGCGACGGCATCGTGCGCCTCACCTTCGACTACGCCGACGGACTCTCTACCTCCGACGGTAAGCACCCGTTGACGTTCGAGATAGCCGAGGAAGAAGGACTCTACAAGCCTGCCGAGGCACGCATCGAAGGCAACACCGTGGTAGTGATGGCTGAGGGCGTGACACATCCGCGCTTCGTGCGCTACGGATGGCAGCCTTTCACACGCGCCAACCTCGTGAACGGCGCGAAGCTGCCGGCGTCTACGTTCCGCATAGAGGTTAGATAGCCATAACAATTAGTTATGGTGAAAATACAAATGTCGGAATCGAACAGATAACGATTCTAAACGTAGGAGGCTACGGCATTCTTGCCGTAGCCATCAGCAATAAAAAACATATCATTACAACTATTGGCAATGGCTACGGCAAGAATGCCGTAGACTCCTACGTTTTTTCCCATACTTCTTGATACTTTCTCATCGTACACCGAACGCAATCCGATCGGACGGCGAACGCAATCTGATTGGACGGCGAACGCAATCTGATTGGACGGCGGACGCAATCTGATTGGACGGCGGACGCGATCCGATTGGACACCGTACGCCGCCGGTCGAAAAAAAAGAACAGTTACTTCACAAATTTAACACATACTACTAATAATATCCGAATTATTATTCGTAACTTTGCAACCCAGAACGACCTAAGAACCAAATTGTTATTTCTAAACAAATCAAAATAATATGAAGAAAATCTACACATTGTTCTCTGCACTGTGCTTAGCAGCTGCAGCGCCTGGCACTTTGTCAGCACAGAACAACTTCAAGCTGGTTGAGGAGAGCGTGAGCAATCCGGACAACACACCGGCTCCAGTCTACCCAGTACCAAGCGAGCGTCAGCTCAAGTGGAACGAAACCGAATTCTACGCTTTCTTCCACTACGGCATGAACACCTACACCAACGAGGAGTGGGGTTCAGGCATGGAGCGCGAGACTGTATTCGCTCCTACACAGAAGCCAGACCCAAGACAGTGGCTCGAAGTGGCTAAGAAGGCGCACATGAAGGGCGGCATCGCTGTGGTGAAGCACCACGACGGCTTCTGCCTCTGGCCTACAGCTACAACAGATCACTGCACACGCCTATCTTCTGGTTATGGCAAGAATGTAGATATTCCTAAGGAGTTCGCTGACGCAGCACGCGAGTTCAATATGAAGTACGGTTTCTACATCTCTCCGTGGGATATGTCAAGCCCATACTGGGGCAAGAAGGACAGCAACGGCAAATACACAGACGAGTATGCCAAGAAGGTGTTCCTGCCGCAGTGCGTAGAGCTTGCTAAGTACGGCAACGACCAGTTCGAGATGTGGTTCGACGGCGCTACCGGCGGTGACCACGATGGCGGCTACGGCAGCTACACTTCTTCGCAGAAGCGCACTATCGACAACGCACAGACTTACTACGACATTCCTAACCTGCGCGACTCTATCCACAACCTCCTGCCGAACGTAATCATGTGGGGCGTTGGCGGCGAAGCACGCTGGATTGGTAACGAGGAAGGCTACTCAGGACAGACATGCTGGTCGATGGGCGACGCTGAGTCGGGCGACGAGAACGCATGGCAGTGGGCTGCCGGCGAGAGCGATGCCAAGTCGACAAAGGGCTGGTTCTGGGATTCGAGCAAATATAACCAGCCGAAGTCGGCTGAGACTCTCTTCAAGATGTATCTTGAGACCGTAGGCCGCAACGCCACATTCCTGCTCAACCTGCCGCCGAACCGCGCAGGTCGTATCGACGAGAGCCTCGTAACCATCATGGAGGACCTCGGCAAGCTGCTCGACCAGCGTCTCGGCACAGACCTTGCAAAGACAGCTAAAGTAACAACCGACTGCACTCGCGAGGCTATGGGCAAGGGCAACTACGACGCAAAGAATCTTACCGACGGCAACAAGGACACATATTGGGCTGCTCCCGACGGACGCACATCGGCTGTCATCGAGCTTAGCTGGGACACACCGCAGACCGTGCGCTACGTATCGCTCATGGAGTACATCAAGCTCGGACAGCGCGTGAAGAAGTTCAAGATTGAGACCAGCGAGGACGGCGTAACATACACCGAGCGCGGCAACGGTCAGACAATGACAACCGTAGGCTACAAGCGCATCATTCCGCTCAACGGCTCTACAACCAACTACTCTGCAAGCGGCTTCAAGGCTAAGTCTGTACGCATCACTATCGAGAACGCTAAGGCTTGCCCGCTGCTCCACACCGTAGAAGTGTTCTAAACAAACCCCTTACTCCATCAACTAAAAAACAAAGAAACAATGAACATAATGAAATATATGTGCCTCGCCGGTCTGTTCTTCCCTATCGCAGCCGTGGCACAGCAGGACAAGACTCTCTGCGACTTTGAGACAACAGAGAGCTACAAGAGTGTTCGTGCATACGACACATGCCCTACCTCACCCTTCAACCTCAACAAGCTCACGGGCAACGTGCAGGTTGTAGAAAACGATCTTAACGCAGTGGACGACGCGCTGGGCTACGCTCCGAACGAATCGTCGAAGATCCTCGGTGTGCAGCGTTCACGCTACGGCAGCAACACTTTCGGCGCTCTCGTAGAGCTGAAGGAGCCGCTCGCTCTGAAGCGCGAGACTCAGTACGTACACGTTAAGTTCTACTCTACGCAGGACGCTCCGGTGATGCTCATCGGACTTGGCAACCGCGAAGACCGTCCTTGGCAGCCTGCTACAACAGAGCAGTTCTGGAGCGTGCCTACAAGCAATGTGCACGCAGGCGCATGGCAGGACGTAGTGTTCCCAATCATGGGTGCTGACGGCATCAACATCAAGAGCCTTCTCGTAGTGGTAGACCGCCAGTCGCCGCACAACCAGATGAGCGACTTCGCCGTATTCATCGACGACATCATCCTCAGCAGCAAGGCTAACCCATTCTTCTCTAAGTCGGTTTACCCAATCAACTACGAGGAGTCGACAGCTCACACACGTGGTGACGCGCGCTATGTAAAGAATGTTAAGCTCGGCACACAGTCTGTAGCTATCAACCAGAACACAGACAAGAAGCTCTACTTCAACAAGACCGAGAACATCTTCCTTGCTAAGCCAGGCGAGACCGTCACTCCGACTATTGACTGGAAAGGCGAATGGATGCACGGATACGCTTACCTCGATAAGGACGACAATGGTAAGTTTGACGTTGATTACACCAACAGCGGCGTAACAAATGCACGCGACCTTGTTTCTTACTCTTACTACAAGGACAAGAACAGTGCAGGCAGCAGAGCAAGCGGCGACTGCGGTGTTGGTCTTCCTTCGTTCGAGATTGACAACGATATGAAGCCGGGCATCTATCGTATGCGCTACAAGGTGGACTGGGACAACGTAGACCCAGGTGGCAGCACCACAACAGGAAACCTCATCACAAACAATGGTGGCGCGCTGATTGACGTTCTCGTGAACATCCACAACGACAACGTAGACGTTTACCGCGCTACAGAGGAGAACGGCGGCGGCTTGAACGGCGAGATTCTTCTTGCTAACGGCAAGCCGGTGACTGGCCAGACCACTCCGTTCGGTAAGGCATTCACTATAAAGGCTCAGCCGGCTGAGGGCTTCCTGCTCGACTACGTTAAGATTCGCCACGGCTACAACCTCGAGGGCGCAAGCACAAAGAACGAGAATCCGCAGTGGAAGGAGTACACCGTGCAGGCTTCGCAGTTCGTAAACGGCGAGTACACTATCCCGGCTGACTGCGTAGACGGCAACATCCGTCTCGTGCCATTCTTCAAAAGCGACCCCACAAGCGTTAACGACGCTACAGTGAAGGCATTCGAAGTGAAGGCAGGTCAGGGCGAGATGACTCTCACTGCAGCTGTACCGACACACGTAGACATCGTAAGCGTGCAGGGCAGCACTCTGTTCAACGGCACTGTAGAGGGCACACAGACAATCTGCGCACACAAAGGCGTTTACGTCGTGAACGGCGAGAAGGTGCTCGTAAAGTAAACTAATCGTTACTCACATATTGGGGATAGCAGTCAAGACTGACAGCTATCCCCTTTTCAGACTATAAACAACAACTATTATTATGACAAACAACCTACGCACAGCAATCGCCACCTTCATATTGACAGCGGCGATTACCCCAGCTACCATGTTAGCACAAAGTGCTTACCCCGTCAACTTCGACGAGAACGAGGCTACTACACACAAAAGCCGCTACGCTAACGCCATCATGCTCACAAGTAGCTACGGCGCACAGAAAGTGGAAGTGAACCAGAAGAAAGAAAAACTGCTATACATAAAGCGACTCGACGACTGCCTGCGCGCCAAGATTGGCGAAACCGTGACGGCTGGCTTCGATTGGAACGGTACGTGGATGTGCGGATACGCATATATCGACTTCGGTAAGGACGGCAAATACGATGTCGACTACGACGATAATGGTGTGAACGCCATGAAGGATCTTATGACCTACTCCATGTACAAGAACAAGGACAGCAAGGGCGCAACCGTAAGTGGCGAGCCAAGCATCAATCCGCCATCGTTCACTATCCCGTCGGATGTTAAGCCGGGCATCTACCGCATGCGCTACAAGGTAGACTGGGACAACGTTGACCCTGGCGGAAACATCAGTAGCAATGGTATAAAGAAGAATGGTGGCGTGATTGTAGACACGCGTATCAACGTGCATGGCGAGACTGCACACGTCACGGTGAAGGGTGCTGACTACAAGAAGGGCACTCTCTCGCTTGCCGACTACAGCGCAGAGCTGAACAATCAGGACGTAGAATTTGGAAAAGACCTCACTATCGCTGTCGTCGTGAAGGACGGTTACGACTTCAGTTCGCTCAGCATCAAACACGGATACTGCCTGGACGGCGAGGCGGTTGTCGACGGACTGCGCCAGTGGCAGGAGAACACTATCATGGCGTACACTGCAAAGGACGACAAGATAACTATACCTGCACGCTACATCGACGGCGACGTTGAAATAACCGTGAACTTCGCAGCCGAAGGCAATACTTCGGGCGACAACTACGCGCTCAACTTCGAGAAGGATCTCGCCCAGATGAATCCTACAGCCAACAGCCTCACAGAGTTCTCTATTACGAACAAGGCTGGCAAGAAGTCGGCTATCGCTATCCCTGAGGGCACTACCGTTTATCGCGACGCTCTCACTAAGGAAGTGAACGCCAAGCCGGGCGATGTGCTCACACCGGGCATCGCATTCACTGGCGACACCGAGATGGGCGCATATCTCTACATCGACTACGATCAGGATGCAGCGTTCACAACGCCGCTCGACGAAACCGGAAAGCCTGTTGTTGGCAGCGAACTCGTTAGCTTCTCTGCATATAACGGCAAGAACAGCAACGGCGAAGCTGCGGGCGCAACAACCGCAATGCCGTCGTTTACTATCCCCGACGACTTGCCTACCGGTGTTTATCGCGCTCGTCTGAAGATAGACAAGAACAACATCGACCCTGCTGGCGACTATAGCATGTCTGACGCTTTGCACATTGACAACTACAACGGCTACATCGTCGACTTCCTGCTGAACGTGCATAACGCCAAGGGCAAGCTCGACATCGATGCACGTGGTGGCAACATCGTGGGCTACAACAACAACGGCGTTGGCGAGTTGACACCTTTCGGCAACGAGATTAGCCTCATGCCCCTTGCTCCTGCTGCCGGCTACAACGTGAAGAGCATCACCGTGCGTCACGGTCACAACCTCGACGGAAAGCAGTACATCAACGGCAACCGTCAGTGGGAGGAATACGAGGTGAAGGATGCTAAGAATGAAGAGGACTTCACCATCGACGCAGCTAAGGTGAACGGCGATGTGCGCGTGTCTGCTCTGTTCGAGGCTGACGGCACAGAGGAGTACAAGCTGCGCTTCGCTGACGAGTTCGACGGCAAGGACTACTCGCTGCCTAACGCTAACGTATGGCACAACTGCACACGCGAGAGCCCGACATGGAAGCGCTTCACCTCGCAGACCGCTGAGGGACAGCAGAAGACTGCCTTCATACGCGACGGCAAGCTCGTCACACGCTGCATCAAGAACACCATCGCCGAAGAAGGCAACGTGGACATGATCAGCGGTGCTATCGAAAGCTCGGATAAGATGTACTTCACATACGGACGCATCGAGGGCCGTCTGCGCACCACTCCTCACGTAGGCAACTTCCCTGCCTTCTGGCTCATGCCGCAGGACAACTCTGCAGGCTGGCCTAACGCCGGAGAGATAGATATCTGGGAGCAGATAGACACCGAGAACAAGACATATCATACGGTGCATACCCACTGCACATACGATCTGCATCTGGCTCTGCCCAACTCTGGAAGCGCATATACCAACGCAGTCGACTACCACGTAATCACGCTCGACTGGACTCCGACATTGCTCACATGGTACGTTGACGGTACGAAGGCATTCTCTTACGCTAAGTCGAAGCTGCAGGCTCAGCTCAACAAGGGTCAGTGGCCGTTCGACAAACCGTTCTACGTAATCCTAAACCAGAGCGTGGGCAACAACTCGTGGGCTAAGGATGCGGACGTGAACTTCGAGTATGAAACTCTGTTCGACTACGTGCGTCTATACCAGAAAGACGACGAGGGCGACATCTTCTCTACCATTAGCGACGTGAAGAGCAATGAGTCTTCTCTCGATGCCTACGCGCAGCAAGGCGGCGTGCTCCTCGTAGCACCCGAAACACAGCACGTTGAAGTGTACAACATCAGCGGTGCACGTGTATTCGCAGGTAGCGTGCAGGGCAACCGCTTCGTAAGCCTCGCCAAAGGCGTGTACATCGCAGCTGGCAAGAAGATTGTCGTGAAGTAACATCAGGAGGGTATGGCATCTTGCCATACCCACGCAGCCTAAAGCTGGCTGCCTAAAACCGGCTATCTAAAGCCGGATGCCTAAAAGATAGCTGGTTATAAAAAAAGAAGTTTCGCAAGCCTGTCGGCTTGCGAAACTTCTTTTTTTATTGTCGTGTAGAGCAGAGCAAGGTTTTAATATATAGAAAAACTAGAAAATCTAGAAAAACTAGAAAGACTAGAATATCTAGAAAGACTAGAATATCCAGAAAAAAACCATAGCATCTGAACATCCTAAAGCCATACAGTCTCTCGCTCCCTTACTTCTTTGGGAATGTCTTTGAGAGCGTTCCAAACTCGGCATCAGTGATGTGCGAGTTGAATGTGCTGCGTGTGACGGTTGTGCCGTAGTCGTCGGTGACAGCGAGGACAGCTACGTACCAGTCACGCTCTGCGTCAGAGAAGCTCCTCGTGAACGTGAACTTGCCGTTAAACTGCTTCACAAGCTCTGTTACATCCTCAGCCTTGTCGGTAGTAGCCATAAAGTCTGCCCATGCCATAGACGGAGTCTCAACCTGGTACTCATTCAGAGCATTGTCCCAATCCCACTCCTTCATCACGAGCATACGTGCGCTCTTGATAGACGGAGCCTTCGACTTGATGGTGTACTGTATGGCGAGGTCGCCGTTGCCAACCTTATAATTGGTGACATCCACCTCTGGGCAATCGTTGGCTGCCGCCGGCTTGATGTGAACATTGTCCACAGAAGCCTTCACCCAGTCGCCGTTGGCATCCACAGCGAGTGCGCAGAACGTGTAGTCGTTCTCCTTATCGATATTCCACGCCTTGAACTCGCTGGCGTATGTAGCCCACTGCTCGGCAGAGAAGCTCACGCCCTGATTGTACATCAGTGCACTATAGCCATAGAGGTTGACGAACTCGTCGATAGACTTCGTAGAACCGAGCACAAGGTGCAGCGACTTAAATCCATTGCCCGGCTTCACGTCGAACTCTGGCTTACCCTCGGCATTCAGTCCGAGATAGTTTACGCTGAGCGCCAGATTGCTCACGCCTGCCTCTGTAGTGCGCACAGTGGCGTATTTCAGTTCCGAACCGAGCACCAACTTCTCATCTTTCTCTACGAGGTCGCACACCACGATGTACTGAGTCTCGCCTGCAGCGACGAACTGCGTTACGCCACTTGTTTTCTCGCCATCGGCGACGGTATATTCCTTTGTACCTACGCCCTCGAAGCCATATCCGCCAGCCTGCATAAGCGTAGAGAACACCTGCTTCTTCTCGGCTTCGGTCATCTCCGAGAGCGATGCACCATCGAAATACTCCATAAGGAAGAATTTTAGGTACGACTCGCTGACACACATCTGATAGTAAGGCTGATCGGCTGTGCGTGCCTGCACCTTGTACCTCACGTAGTTCTTGCCGGCTGTCAGGTCTGCGATTTCCACCTTTGCCTGTTCTGGCACGCCCACGGGGCGTCCGAACGCGATGTAGTCGTCAGCGCCCAACATCACTGTTTCTATTGTCTTATTGCCTTTATTGAGGAATACCTTCTGCTGCGCCTCGGCAGTAGCTACGAACGCCATGGCGAGGGCAAATACTGATAATATAGTCTTTTTCATAATCTGTTTCTCGTTAAAGTTTTAGAGTCGTGTTACATTGCCCTCGTAGTGTCCCCTGAGCGCACCCTTGTACTTCTTGATGTTGAACACTGTGAAGTCGACATTAGCCTTGCCGTCGGCAAACGTCAGTTTAGCGTTGCCACCTAAAGCGAGTGCTGCAGTGCCTTTGACTGTAGCCTGCGAGTAGGTAACGTCGGCGTACTTCACAGAAATCTTTGCGTTCGTCTCGTCGCCCGAGAAGCCGTGCAAAGCGTCGTCGTTGACGAAAGCGTCGGGCATAGTAACCACGATGTCAGCATCAGCCATGCCAGCCAATGTCGTCACGCCTGCCTTTGCAGAGAGATAGACAGTGTAGACACCAGCAGCGTCGTCGTGTGTGAGCACTGCCGACTTCAGGTTGACAGCCTTGCCGTCAGCCACGCTGTAGACGCTTGGCAGAGCGAGCGTGTACTCCTTCGGTGTACCTTCCTCATAAACCACGTCAAGTGTGCGGTCGGCTTTATTGCCGAGTTTCTCGATGTTGAGCTTGATGGTATAAGTGCCGTTGCCGTTGTCGAGCACCGAGATTGTGCCCGTAGCCGAAGCCGAAGCACCGTTACTGATGGTTATAGTCTGCGCATTGTTCACGTCGGTCACGTTGTCGACGAAGGTCAGCTCATACTTCTGATTGCCCTGCACGCTAAGCACTCTGCCGTCCATACTGCTCTGCGGCACGAAGAGGCGCACGTAGTAGTAGCAGTTTGTAAGTTCGTTGGCGTTGTCGATATTGCCCGGGGTGAGGTAGAAGTTGATGCCGTCAGCCTTCTTCTCGGCGAAGACAGCACGCATTTCGTAGCGCTTGCCATCGACGGTGAAGTGGTTAGGGTTCTCCTTCACCTCAGTGATAGCACCATTGTATTGAGCAGCGAAGAGCACCTCGCCGCTCTTCGGCATAGCCTGCATGTGCAGCGAAAGCTTGTCCTCGCTGATAGACACATTGAGCGAGCCACCAGTGTAGTAAGTGCTCCAATCGGCAGATGTAACGGTCACGGGTTCGTAATCATCGTTCTTCTTAGCCTCATCAACATCTGTGTACGCCACCTGGAAGAATTCGTTTTCAGCATCAAACTCGTTCTTGAACGTGCTGAACGTCAGTTCCTTGTCGAGCAGCGCAGGTGTCAGTGCCACCTGCAACAGCTTGCCACCTTTAAGCATGGCATCTATCGTGGTGCAACCTTCGAGCGTAGAGAGGTACACACACTTGTAATTATTCACTGTAGTAATCAACGCCGACTTCATCTCAATCACCTCGTCGCCAATCTTCACGCAGTTGCCGTCGAGTTTAACCTTCTTTTCGAACGTGATGTTGTCCACATTCTTGCCCACCTCATAGGCAGACACGATAAGTCCGTTCTTCACTACGAACACGCTGTCGGGTGTTGCAGCCTTAGCCATTGTCTGCATGGCGAAGCCTACGAGCATGGCGAAAAGTAAAAATATTTTCTGTTTCATTGTACTCTATTTAAGTATTAAGTGTTAGCGATTAAGTATCAACTATTAAGGGTTAACAATCCGGTGTTAACGTTTAACCATCTTCAGCGACTGGTTCTCTGCCTTCACTACATACACTCCGGCAGCCAACTGCGTAGCGTCAATCGTCGCCTTGCCGTCGTGTGCCACTGCTTTAGCAGCGAGTGTGCCGTTGGCTGTGTACACTTCGAGCAGCTTGCCGTCGGTCATGCCCTCAGCCGTGATGACGTAACCGTTAGAACGCAGCGTGATGGGCGACTGCTTCGTGAGCTGCACCAAACCCGTTGTCGAGCCTGTCAGCTGTATCTTGTCTACTTTCTCCAACTCGTGGGTAGCCACTGCCTCACCGCTCTTCGAGAGGAGCTTCACATTGCCATCGGCTACTGTAAGCTTCGCCACTTGCGACATCTGTACCTCATGCGCAGAACCATCGAGATAAAGTACATTTACCTTGCTCTCTTGCGCCAATGACGGGGTGGAAACAGCGCAAAGGAGTAGGGCTGCAAAGAAATAACCTTTAATCATAAAATTTGCTTTTAATTTTTCAATTTACTCTTATAATTGCTTATTTAATTACAAAATTAGTCAATATTGTAATACAAACCAACTTTTAACGAAAGATTTATTAGCTTTTATCCTACTATATGCATTAATTTATAAGTTTTGAGTGGATGTAAAGTCTGTTTGCATATCACAATTTACGATCTGGCGGCAGACGGAATCCGATCGGGCGGCGGACGGAATCCGATCGGGCGGCGGACGGAATCTGATTGGGCGGCGGACGGAATCCAATCGGGCGGCGGACGGAATCCGATCAGACGGCGGACGGTAGGAGGGTATGGCATCCCTGCCATACCCACGCAATCTACCAACTATCAAACAGTAGCAATGCAACAAGAAGGCTGCGTGGGTATGGCAGGGATGCCATACCCTCCTAATACAGAAAAAGCCCAGAGCAGTGCGCTCTGGGCTTTATTGTTATTTGGATGATGCCGAATTAGAGGTTCGGGTTCATCTTTGTCCACTCTGCTACTGGAGGAACGATGCCGAGCTCTACGATCTCGTCGCGCATCTTGCAGAGGTGCTCGTAAGACTTAGCGAGAGAAGCAAGCTCCTCTTCTGTACCTGTAGGCTGTGTGAAGTGAACACCTGTCTTGTCGATTGTAGAAGGCATAGCCATCATCACGTTCTTGAAGCCACACTTCTCGCAGTTTACGTAGCAACCTGCTGGCAATGTGAACTCCTCGCCACCCATAGCAGCCTCGATCATCTTAACTGCGTTGTATGCCGGGCTCTGGAATGAAGAACGACCGCGGAGCTTGATGATGTTAGAACCACCCTGAACGGTGTGGTGCTTGATCTCTTCCCAACGCTCTGCTGAGAGACCCATCTCTGAGAGAGGCTTGCCGTCAACCTTAACCTGAGAAGCGAATACTGCCATCTGCTCGCCGTGGCCACCGTATGTGTGAGCGCCAGTCACCTTGTCCTGCTGTACGCCGAACTCGAGGGCGAGAGCCTGCTGCAGACGTGTAGAGTCGAGAGCAGCGAGTGATGTGAGCTGGTTTGGCTTCAAACCTGAGTGGATGAGAGCTGTGAGGGCTGTAACGTCAGCCGGGTTGAAGATAACAACAACGTGCTCTACCTCTGGACAGTACTTCTTGATGTTGTCACCGAACTCTGCAGCGATCTTGCAGTTGCCCTTCAAAAGGTCCTCACGTGTCATGCCGTCCTTACGCGGAGCACCACCTGAAGAGATGATGTACTTAGCGCCTGTGAATGCTTCCTTCGGGTCTACTGTGTAAGTTACGTTAGCGCCCTTGAAAGCGCACTGCTGAATCTCGTCGAACACGCCGTGTACACCCGGCTCGTAGATGTCGTAGAGACAGATGTTAGGAGTAAGACCGAGCATCAATGCGCTCTGTACCATGTTTGAACCAATCATACCGCCGGCACCGACGATCAAAAGCTTTTCGTTAGATAAGAATGCCATAATAAATAATGTTTATTATATTAATAACTGAGTTTCGTTTACTAACTGCAAAGATACAACTTTTTTGAAATATACAAACGTTTCTCGAAAATTATAGTGTTGTTTAATCTTAAAATCTGTATATTTGCAGTATCTAATAATTTTTATATGACAGATACGAAGAATACTATAGCCGCACGACTCGCCACACTGCGCGAGGAGATGCAACGCGAGGGGCTATCGGCATTCATTTTCCCGAGTGCCGACCCACACATGAGTGAGTATGTTCCCGAGCGTTGGGAGGGACGCAAGTGGATATCGGGCTTCGACGGTTCGGCTGGCACGGCGGTGGTCACGCTCCGTTCGGCTGCGCTCTGGACCGACTCGCGCTACTTCATCGCTGCCGAGCAGCAGCTCGAAGGCACCGAGTTTCAGCTGATGCGCGAGCGCATGGAGAGCACACCGTCTATTGCCGACTGGCTGGCACGCGAACTGCAGGATGCCGACTCTACGGAGGTGGGCATCGACGGCATGTGCATCGCGAAGGGCGAGGCTGAGGGGCTGAAGGCTGAACTAAGACATGCCAGCGGACTCACGCTGCGCACCAACCTCGACATCCTCAACCGCGTGTGGACAGACCGTCCGCCGGTGCCGCTGAACAAGGTGGAGATTCATCCGCTCGAATACGCCGGCGATTCGGTGGCTGAAAAGCTCTGCCGCATACGCACCGAGATGCGCCGCGCAGGCGCAAGCAGTATGCTCGTGACGCAGCTCGACGACATTGCCTGGACTCTCAACCTGCGCGGAACCGACGTTCATTGCACCCCGGTGTTCGTGGCGTGGCTCATCGTCGGCGAGGAGAGTGCCACATTATATATAAAGGAGGAGAAGCTCACGCCCGACGTGGTCGACTATCTGCACGCTGAAGGCGTGGCTATCGACGAATACGATAATATCATCGCGGCACTCAACGAGTGCGACGCGCCAACGATGCTCGTCGACCCTTCTACCGTGAACAGCACTTTGGCGCAGCCGCGCGGCAACTACACGGTTGTGTCGGCTCCGTCGCCCATTCCTACGATGAAGGCGGTGAAGAACCACACGGAGTGCGAGGGCTTCCGTCGTGCCATGGAGCGCGACGGTGTGGCTATGGTGCAGTTTCTGAAGTGGTTGGAGGAGGCGGTGCCGAATGGCAGCGAGACGGAGCTGACGGCGAGCGCAAAGCTCTATCAGCTGCGTGCCGGGCAGCCTAAGTTCCGCGACATCTCGTTCGACACAATCGCTGCCTACGCCGATCATGCAGCCATCGTCCACTATGAACCGACTCCGCTCACCGATGTGAAGCTCGAACCGAAGGGTCTGCTGCTGCTCGACAGCGGAGCGCAGTACAGCGACGGCACAACGGACATAACGAGAACCATAGCTCTTGGCGACGTAACCGACCGCGAACGCCGCGTCTACACGTTAGTGCTGAAGGGTCACTTGGCGTTGCAGAACCTCTGCTTCCCACGCTCGGCATCGGGCACGCAGCTCGACGCAGTGGCACGCACGGCGATGTGGCGCGAGGGCATGAACTTCATGCATGGCACGGGGCACGGCGTAGGCTCGTATCTCAGCGTGCACGAGGGTCCTCACCAGATACGCCAGGAGTATCGTGGGGCACCGATGGTGGAGGGAATGACCGTAACCGACGAGCCTGGTCTGTACCTCGACGGTCGCTTCGGCGTGCGCATCGAGAACACGCTGCTCACCGTGCCTTACGTAACGACGGAGTTCGGACGCTTTCTGCGCTTCGAGCCGCTCACACTCTGCCCCATCGATACCAAGCCGATAATCAGCAGTATGCTCAGCGACGAGGAACGACAGTGTCTCAACGCCTACCACGCTATGGTGTACGAGCGTTTGGCACCGCTGCTCGACGAGGAGCATCGCGAGTGGCTTGCAAATAAAACGAAAGCGATGGAGTAATAGGAGGGTATGGCATCCTGCCATACCCTCCTAAATTACTAAGAAAGAATATCCTTAAACGCGAAGTTCGCGAGGATAGACGTTGACTGACTCAGCATACGGATGAACTCCTGTGCTGAGTTTTTCATATACGAGTCTTTCAGCAGATGTATGCAACCGTCCATCTCATTGTCGGCTGCGTCAATGGGCACAGCCTTCATGTTGGGTTGCAGAATAGTTGTCGATTCAGAGAGTATCGTCACGAGATTGCTGCGACGCAGCAGGTCGAAGATTATGTTCACGTTGTTCACCTCAACCATGATGCGATAGTTCAGCCCCTTGCCCTCCACAAGATGATCGAAGGCGTTGCGAGCCTGCAGCCCCTTGCACGGCAGTATGAGGTCGTAGCGTTCAAGGTCAGTGAGGCGCAATGACGACTGGCGTGCTAATGGATGGTTCTCGTTGACGATAGCAGCAAGGCGGTTGCTGAAGATAGCCCGGCTGTCTACCGCTTTATCCTTCTTGAGCGGTTTGAAGGCGAGCACGAGGTCGAGCTCGCGCTTCTTTAGTCCGTCCATCAGCTCCTGCATAGAGCGGTAGCTGATGTTCAGCTTCACATGCGGATAGGTGCGCAGGAAGGCGATGAGCGTCTCAGCCATGATGTTGCTGAACGAATAAGTGACACCGATGTTCAGTTCGCCCGTCAGCATCTCCTTCAAGTCGTTCATGTGGTCGATGCACGCATCTGCAGAGTTCACGGCATTCTGTGCATACGGCAGCAACTCCTTTCCAGCCTCAGTGAGGTACACCTCATGCGAGTTGCGCTCGAAGAGCGGCAAACCAATCTCCTGCTCCAGATGCGATATCTGCTGCGAGAGAGTGCTCTGCGTGATGTATAGCTTACGCGCAGCCTCGGAGAAGTTGAGCGTCTCTGCCACCTTCAGAAAGTATTTCAGTTGTCGTATTTCCATATCTATTATATATTAAATGCAAAAATACAACATTTATTTTATTTCTACAGCACTCAGGTCGACGAACTCTCCATTCTTGCGTTTGCGTTCAACAAGCATATTGAAGAGTTTGCGCTTGCGGTCGCCTTCGATAAAGCGGCGGAAGAAGATGTTCGGTATAGCCACACCGAGGGCGATGCAGACGATAGCGAGCGAAGCCTTGATGGCGTTGTTCATGCCCACCGTCACTTCGCCTACCACGCCGTGCATCTCGATGAAGGCGAAGAGGGCGCGATACATAAGCACACCTGGCACCATAGGGATGACGCTCGGGATGGTGATGCACTGATGGGGCACGTGGAACCAGTGGCGTGCTTTAATAACGATAACACTGATAAGTGCCGAACCGGCAAGCGAGCCGATGGTCAGGCCCATGTCAAGTCCGATATTGCCGTTGCTCGGACCGAGATTGACGAAGTTGCGGAAGCACACGGCGATGATGCCACCCACGGCGACAACCGGCAGGAGTCGGCGCGGTATGCTGAAGATGGTAGAGAAGCCCATAGCCGAGACGGCTGCAGCTACGGCAAACTCCCAATACTCGTGATGCGGAATCATCGTGAGGTCTTTCACGAAGTTGTCGATGCCGCACACCTTAATGGCGAAGGCGATACCAAACGCCATGGCAAGCACCATGAGCAGCGTGTTCAGAGCACGCACCATGCCCACCTCGATATAGCCGTCGAGCATGTCGCTCACGAAGTTGATGAGCGGAACGCCGGGCACAATGAACAAGGCACACGCCATAAGCGGATGCCACGGCGTAGAGGAGTGCATAAACTCGGGCAGAACGCCGGCTATGGACGGCGTGAGCGAGAGGAACGTGGTGACCCAAGCAATGAGTGTGGCTACGAAAGCTGCTATGCCAATAGCTACATAGTTGTTGCAGCCACGTGTGGGCAGGAACATACGCAGGCGGAAGCCGAGGATAGCTGCTAAAGAGCAGTAGAAGAACGCAGGCCAATCGCAACCGAACTGCACACAGAAACCACCGCAGGCAAAGCCGCCACCGATAGCCACCTGCCACGGTGTGAAGCTACGCGGTGTCTTCTGAATGTCATCAAGAGCTTTCTCGTACTGGTCGAGCGAATAGTCGTTGCTTATTGCGCTCCACGTGAGCTTGCTTATCTTAGCAATAGAGGTGAGGTTGATACCGTGCTTCTCGCAGCGTTGAAACTTTGTGAACGAGTGCTCGGTGTCGCTATAGTTCACCATGAGCACGTTCCAGTTGATGTAGAAGTGCAGGTAACGTTCGTCGAGACTGAGGAAGGCTGCGGCACGCTTCATTGTGCGACGGATGCGCGAGGTGTCGGCTGCACTCTCCATCAGTATGCTTCCGGTGCGCAGAAGCAGGTCGAGTTTGTGCTGCAGCTCGGCTGCTGCCACTTTAGACGGGTTGTTTGGATTGCCACATTGACAAGTTGCTTGCATTGTTTCTATTGTATTGTTATCCATTTATTTGTATTTACCAAGACTTGCAGAAAGAGTAACCATAGGAGGGCATGGCATCTTGCCATGCTCATGCACGTTGCATGTCATACGCACGCGAGCTGCCTTTGAGGCTGCGGATGCGAGCTGCCTTTGAGGCTGCGTGTATATGGCAAGATGCCATACCCTCCTAAGTTACCCCGAAACATATTAACTACTATTAAAACATTATCTTTATTATCAATTTATCCGAACACGAATATCAGTATCTGTATCGTGACGATGCGCAGGAACATTGCGAACGGATAGACATTAGCGTAGCCCACATTAGGCGCATCGACCGATGTCTGGTCGCGAACATAAGCTAAAGCCGAGGGGTTGGTATTGGCTCCTGCAAGCACACCGAGCAGAGTGTAATAGTTGATGTGGAACAGATACTTGCCGATGATGCCACCCAGGATGACTGGTATCATGGTGATTGCTACACCATAGCCTATCCATGTCATACCACTCTCCGACACTACGGTCTGCATAAACTGCTCGCCCGTGCCGAGACCTACGCACGCAAGGAATATGCAGATGCCCACTTCGCGCAGCATGAGGTTGGCAGATATCGTGTTATACGTCACGAGGTTGTACTTCGGACCGAAGTAGCCGATGAGGATAGCCACAATGAGCGGACCGCCAGTGAGTCCGAGGCGCAAGCTCTCGTTGATGCCAGGGATGAAGAACGGGATGTTGGCGAAGATGCAACCGAGCATGATGCCAAGGAACACCGGTATGAGGTTCGGGTTGTTAAGACGCTTCATCTGGTTGCCGAGCATCTTCTCGGTGTGGGCGATGGCAAGCTCCGTACCCACAACGGTGAGGCGGTCGCCGAGCTGCAGCTTCAACGAGCCGGTAGCGATGAGGTCTACACCGTTGCGGTTCACACGTGTAACGTTGGTGCCCAAGTTGGTGCGAATTTGCAGATGACTGAGCGACTTGCCGTTGATGTCGGGCTTCGTGACGAGGATGCGACGCGTAATAAGCTCGGTGCCGAACTTGTCGTCAGCCACCTCCACCTTCTCACCAAGCAGTGCGATGATTGGATCCTCAACCGTAGGATGAGCCACCACGCGCAGTATGTCGCCCTCGCCTATCACGGTCTGACCGTTCACAACCTCGTCGTGCTCGTTGCTACCGCAGCGTATGATACGCGACACCATGAAGTCGCGCTTCAACAACTGGCGTATCTGTTGTATATCGTCGCCGAACACCATCGAGTTGGTCACCTTCACCGAGAAGGTGTTCAGTGTCATCTTCTCCAAGTGACCCATACCGCGCTTCGCATCGGCTTCTTCCGTCTCCTTGTTCACGCGCAACACATATCTCAATATAGCGAACGAGATGATCACGCCGAGCGCACCCATCGGGTAAGCGATGGCATAGCCCGTGGCGATGCTCGGAGCGTCGATATGGCGCAGGTCGCTGTATGCCTGCTGGGCAGCACCAAGACCGGGAGTGTTGGTAACGGCACCTGAAAGGATACCTGCCATAGTGGTGAACGGCGTGCCAGTGAAGCTATATATAATAAGTGTTGTAACGATGCTGAGTGCCACAACAATCATGCTGAGCATATTGAGACTCTTGCCTCCGTCCTTGAACGAAGAGAAAAAACCAGGACCTACCTCAAGACCAATAGAATAAACGAAAAGTATCAAGCCAAACTCCTTGAGGAAGTGGAGCAGATGGGCATCAAGATTGAGCGAGTAATGACCGAAGATGAGTCCGATGAACAAAATCCAAGCGAGTCCGAGCGACACACCTTTCACCTTCAGCTTGCCAAGACTCAAGCCTAACGTGATAACGAGGGCGAGAATCATCACCGAGTGTGCCACGCCACCACCCCATAAGTCGGGGAAACCATAAAACAGATTTCTTAAAATTTCCATATCTCTTATGCCATTGATTAATTTTCTATGCTATATATAATAATGTACGAAGTCATGTGTTGTGATTTCCGTTTTGCGATTGCAAAGGTATTGATATTACCGAAAGCAAAAAAACTTTTATGTTTAAATTTCACGAACGCGGCTAAAGATTTTTTCAATCGCAAATTCACTCTTTTTACTCTTTTACCTTTAAAAGCCCTTTTTTACTCTTTTACTTTTTTACTCTTTTACTTTTAAATGTCTTTTTACTCTTTTACTTTTTTACTTTTATTTGTACCTTTGCTTAAAAATCAGACAAATAGTATGAACGTAAAACTTCGCGGCACACTTTGTGGCGTGGGCGCAGCCGTGTTCTACGGTACCAACCCACTCGGCGCCATGAATCTGTACCAGGACGGTATCAGTGCCAACTCTACCCTTTTCTATCGTTTCGGACTCGCTATTGTGATGCTCGGCGTGATGATGCTGGTGCAACGTAAGAAGTTCGGCGTGACACGCAGCGAACTACTCCTGCTTGCTATCTTAGGTATGTTCATGGGCTCGTCGTCTGCGTCGTTATTCATCAGTTTCAACTACATGGACGTGGGCATCGCCTCCACGCTGCTATTCGTCTATCCGGTTATGGTGGCGGTTATTATGGCGTTGCTGTTCAAAGAAAAAGTGACCCCAACGACAGCCGTCTCCATCATGCTTGCGTTTGGCGGCATAGCTCTGCTTAACCAGAGTTCGGACGGATCGTCACTCAGCACATTGGGCGTGCTGCTTGTCATGGCTTCGTCGCTCACCTACGCTGTATATATCGTCGTGGTGAACAAATCGAAGCTGCGGATGTCATCGGTGAAGCTAACGTTCTACGTGCTCATCTTCGGTTTAATGACCATTCTCGGCTACACCTTCGCCATGGGCGAGACGGTGCAACTGCTCACCACACCGCACCAATGGCTGTATGCAGCGCAGCTTGCACTGATGCCGACCGTGCTCTCGTTAGTGCTAATGGCGATAGCCGTTAAAGATATTGGCTCTACACCAACCGCAATTCTTGGTGCGCTCGAACCGATAACAGCCGTTGCCATCGGCTGCTTCTGCTTCGGCGAGTCGTTCACAACACGCCTCGCAGTGGGCATAGCACTCATCCTCACCGCCGTGTTGCTCATCATCGGTGGCAAGCAGATGTCGCCACAACGCATGACGGTGGCGTTCACGCGCTTAGGACGCATGATTGTGAAGACATGGCGCTGGAAGTCATAGGCTTGCAGGAGACATTAACCATAGCCTCCGCTATTATAAAAGCCCTTACATAAACGGCACCATATATATAGGAACACAAAGGACGTTGCCATCTTTCTTCAAATCCTTTGTATAAACAAGGTATTTATTTTGAACACGCGATGAGTATTTTTCAACAAATCTGTCAAGCGACGTATGGGTTGTATAGCCCGATGATTTCACTTCTATAGGCGACACTTTACTACCATCAGCTATCAAGAAATCAACTTCATAATAGCCTTTGCCGTCAGCCTTGCGTATTGTGTGATAATAGAGTTCTTTGCCCGTAGCACGCAACATTTGCGCTACCACATTCTCATATACATATCCCAAATTTGCATCAAGCTTGTCACTAAGCAACTTCTGATAAATGATATTATCGGTGAATTCGCGCGACTTAAACGCCATTGTTACAAACAGCCCCGTATCGCCTGCATACATTTTGAAATATTCTGGATCTTTGGTAAGCGCAAGACCTACATTGGGGTCATCGCAGTGAAAAGCGGCGTTAATCACCCTTGAATCTTCCATCAATCGCACAATCTCAACAACCCTGTCATACTTCTCTCCTGAAATGACTGAAGAAATCTTGTAACGCGACACATTCTTACTCAATTGAGCAGGTATAGCGTCGAAAATTGCTGCCGCCTTCCCTGTCTCATCTATCTTGCCAAAGTCTTCTTCATAAAGACTTATTATGCCACGTTTCACCGTATCTACAGCACTCAAGTCGTTGCTCGCTATATATTTAGCTACAGCTTGTGGCATTCCGCCTACCAACATATACAAACGGAAGTTGCGCATCATCTTACGATGGGCTGCGTCGCCGAGAGGTTTTCTCGATTCAAAAAGCTTGCGAAGCAATGGTATTGACGCTGTATCGCCCAATGCCCATCGAAACTCTTCAAAATCCATTGGATACATTGGCAACCGCACTTCTTCACTCGGTATCACTATATCTTTTATATTCTTACGTATGGAGATTAGCGAACCGGTTTCAATATAATCATAACGATGGTCTTTAACAAGGTGTTTTATAGCCTGCCGAGCCAACGGATTTTGTTGTACTTCATCAAACACTATGACCGACTTGCGCTCATAGAGTGTTGTTCCGTATATAACTTGCAAACGCAGAAACAAATAGTCGAGATCGGTAATATCCTTAAATAGCCCGTTCACCTCCTCCGAATTCTGTGAAAAATCAATCAAAATGAACGACTTGTATTCGTTCTTTGCAAATTCTTCCACAAGCGTTGACTTGCCAATACGTCGCGCTCCTTCAATGAGCAAAGCAGTTTCGCCATTTGACTCCTGCTTCCAACGGAGCATCTTATCATAAAGTTTTCGTTTGAACACCATATTTTCTCCTCTTTTTACATGTCTTTTCATGTGCAAAAATAAGCATTTTGCCGAATACCGCCAAATTTATTTCCCCGTTTTTGCCGAATACCGCAAAATTTATTTCCCCGTTTTTGCCGAATACCGCAAAATTTTTCAGCCAAACGCCACAATAAAATGCAGCCAAACGCGAAGCGGCTGAACACACGACAACGCTCCAAACGCTTAACGCCGAACAGCTATTCGTGCTTCCCCCCACCCCTTATATTAAATATCCGTAAAAAGCGAAGCAAAACGTCGGCGGTTTGCGGATATTTTTGTTACTTTGCTACATATTATATACATATGATACATCTGAAAGATATTAACAAGACTTACCAGGGTGCGCAGCCGCTGCATGTACTGAAGGGAATCACACTCGACATTGCCGAGGGAGAGTTCGTTTCTATCATGGGTGCGTCGGGCTCGGGCAAGTCTACTTTGCTCAATATTCTCGGTATTCTCGACAACTACGACTCGGGCGAATACACGCTCGCAGGCACACTGATAAAAGACCTATCGGAGACGCGAGCCGCAGAGTACCGCAACCGCATGATTGGCTTCATCTTTCAGTCGTTCAACCTTATCTCGTTCAAGACCGCCGTGGAGAATGTGGAGCTGCCGCTCTACTATCAGGGCGTAGCGCGACGCACACGCCACAAATTAGCGATGGAGTATCTCGACCGACTCGGACTGACGCAGTGGGCTGACCACTACCCCAACGAGATGTCGGGCGGACAGAAGCAGCGCGTGGCAATAGCACGCGCACTGATCACAAAGCCGCAGATAATACTCGCCGACGAGCCTACGGGCGCACTCGACTCGAAGACTTCGGTGGAGGTGATGGAACTGCTCAAGACTCTTAACGCTGAGGAGGGAGTGACGACTATTGTCGTGACGCACGAGAGTGGCGTGGCTAACGAGACAAACAAGATTGTACACATCAAGGACGGCATCATAGGCAAGATTGAGGAGAACCTCGACCACACCGCACGACCGTTCGGCATCAACGGCATAATGAAGTAAAGGCACATGCGCGACATATTCATCGAAATACTCACCACTATCAAGCACAACCGGCTGCGCACCGCGCTGACCGGTTTCTCCGTAGCATGGGGCATCTTCATCCTCATCGTTCTGCTCGGAGCAGGCAACGGCTTGATAAACGCCACGATGGGCAACTCAAGTCGCTATCTATCGACCTCAATGGTGGTGTCGGGTGGTACTACATCGAAGGCTTACGACGGATTGGGCGAGGGTCGCGATGTGCAGCTCAACGATAAGGACTTCAATATCACCAGCAAGGGTTTTCCTAACAACGTGAAGAGTGTGGGCGCAGAACTGTCGCAGCAGGGCGAAACGCTCGTCAACGGCAGCGACTACACCACGGGCATCAATCTGAGCGGTATCTACCCGAACGATGTCGAGATAAACAAGCGTACGATGATTTGCGGACGCTTCATCAACGAACTCGATCTAAAGGAACGTCGCAAGTCGATAGTTATCTCCTCGGACATGGCGAAGGAACTGCTACCACAGTCGCCACTCAGTCTGAACGGACAAATAATACGCACAACGACGCTCGCCTTCCGCGTAGTAGGCATCTACGAGAGTCAGAAGAACAGCATGGGCAACGATGCCTTCATACCGTTCACCACGTTCCGCGCCATATACAACAAGGGCGACAAGACGGGCAACATCGTCTTCTCGTTCAGCAATCTCAACTCGGAAGCAGAGAACGAGGCGTTCGAGAGCGACTATCGTGCGAGAATAAACCGACAGCATCGTGCTGCGCCCGACGACGAGAACGCCATCTGGATATGGAACCGTTTCACGCAGGCACTGAGCATGAACACCGCCACCGGCCTACTGCGCACCGCGTTGTGGGTGATAGGCATACTGACACTCATATCGGGCATCGTGGGAGTGTCGAACATCATGCTCATCACCGTGCGCGAACGCACACACGAGTTCGGCATACGCAAGGCTATCGGCGCAAAGCCGTGGTCCATACTGCGCCTCATCATCATTGAGAGCATCGTCATCACCACCTTCTTTGGCTACATCGGCATGGTGCTCGGCATCGCAGCCAACCTGTATATGGATGCTACTATCGGGCAGGAGACCATCGACAACGGACTCTTCGCCATACAGATGTTCACCAACCCCACCGTAGGCATTGATGTCTGCGTGAAAGCCACACTACTGATGATTGTAGCCGGCACTCTCGCCGGTATGGTACCAGCTCGCAAGGCTGCCAAAATCAGACCGATTGAGGCGTTGAGAGCGGAGTAGCCCCTCCCAACCATCCCCGTCGGGGAGGGCTTAGAAAGGCTTAAAGAGGCTTAGTTATAATTGGCTTAGAAAGGCCTAAAGAGGCTTAGTTCGGCTTAGTCCCCTCGGCTTAGAAAGGCCTAAGAAGGCTTAGTTCGGCTTAGTAAAAAAAAGAGAAAACAATGATACGATTCGACACAGACCGCCTGCGTGAAATACTCGACACGCTATCTCGCAATAAATCGCGCACCTTCCTCACCGGATTCGGTGTGTTTTGGGGCGTGTTCATGCTTGTCGGACTCATCGGTGGTGGCGATGGTATGAAGGAGATAATAAACAAGAGTCTCGACGGCTTCGCCACCAACTCCGCCGTAGCATGGGCGCAACAGACCACCATTCCACACCACGGATTTCGCAAGGGCCGCCAGTGGACGATGAACTACGACGACGTGAAGCGACTGAAGGCGCACGTGCCCGAACTTGATGTCGTCACACCGACCATAACACGCTGGGGAGCCAGTGCCACACACAGCGACAAGCACGCGACGTGCATCGTGAAGGGCGTGATGCCCGACATGCAGGAGGTGGCAGCTCCGAAGATGTACTACGGACGCTACATCAACGAGATGGATATCAGCCAGGGACGCAAGGTGTGCGTCATCGGTAAGCAGGTGTACAAATCGCTCTTCACCAATGGCGGCGACCCATGCGGACAAGTGATACGCATCGACTCTATATATTATAATGTAGTAGGTGTCAACTATAGCGATGGCAACATAAACATCAACGGTAGCGACGAGCAGGCCGTGATAATGCCCATCACACTCGTGCAGCAGGTGTACAACCGCGGCCATAGTATCGACCTGCTCTGCATGACGGGCAAGCCGGGCGTGAAGATGAGCGACATCACCGACCGTGTGCGCAGCGTGATAGCGCAGGCACACGACGTGAGTCCGAAGGACGACAAGGGCGTGATGATATTCAACACCGAGATGATGTTCTCGATGGTCGACAGCATGTTTCAGGGCATCAACCTCCTCATCTGGCTCGTGGGCATAGGCACATTGCTCGCCGGAGCCATCGGTGTGTCGAACATCATGATGGTGACGGTGCGCGAACGAACCACGGAGATAGGCATACGCCGCGCCATAGGTGCTACGCCACGCAGCATTCTCTCGCAAATCATCTCCGAGAGCATACTACTCACCTCCATAGCCGGCATGAGCGGCATCCTCTTCGTAGTCATCATACTACAGGCACTTGAGATGGCAAACACCACGGACGGCATCATCAAGGCTCACTTCCAGATCAGCTTCTGGACAGCCGTCGGTGCTGTTGCAGTGCTATCGCTGCTCGGCGTGCTCGCCGGACTCGCCCCTGCCATGAGAGCCATGAGCATCAAACCCGTCGACGCAATGAGAGATGAATAACCAACCCTGCTTATGAAAAAATACTTCAAATACATCCTCATGGCACTTGTTGCCGTGATCTTCATCGGAACATTCGTGTTCCTTTACATCAAGTCGCAGCCTCAGCCGGAGGTCTACGACGAGTTTACACTGCAGCGAATGGACATCCGCAAGACCACCGTCGTCACCGGCAAGATTGAGCCGCGCAACGAGGTGAACGTGAAGCCACAAATCTCGGGCATCATCACCGAGATACTCAAAGAGGCTGGCGAGACGGTTCAGGAGGGCGAGGTGATTGCCAAGGTAAAGGTAATCCCGGACATGGGGTCGCTCAGCGCGGCACAGTCGCGCCTGCGTCTTGCCGAGATAAACCGCAAGCAGGCGCAGACCGACTACGACCGCGAGAAGACACTCTTCGACAAAGGACTCGTCGCTGCCGACGAGTACGACAAGATAGCGCAGGCATTGCGCCAGGCTCGCGAAGAGGTGGACGCAGCTCAGGACAACCTCGAAGTGGTGCGCGACGGCGTATCGAAGTCGAACGCTTCGGCTTCGTCTACGCTCATTCGTTCTACCATCACCGGCTTGATACTCGACATCCCCGTGAAGGTGGGCAATTCAGTGATTCTTGCCAACACCTTCAACGACGGAACAACCATCGCCACCGTTGCCAATATGAACGACCTCATCTTCCGTGGTAACATCGACGAGACGGAAGTTGGTCGTCTGTCTACTGGCATGACAATGAAGATCACCATCGGTGCGCTGCAGGATCTGAAGTTCGATGCCCGATTGGAGTACATCGCCCCGAAGGCTACCGACCAGAACGGTGCCAACCAGTTTGAGATAAAGGCAGCCGTAAATCTGCCGTCCAACGCCACAAATATCCGTTCGGGCTATAGTGCCAACGCAGAGATAGTATTGGCAGAGGCGAAGAACGTGCTGGCTGTTCAGGAGAGTGCCATCGAGTTCGACGGCGACGACACGTATGTGTACGTCATCAAGGGCGAAGGCGACAAGCAGACATACGAACGTCGCAAGGTGCAGACTGGCATCTCCGACGGCATAAATATCGAGATACGTAGCGGCGTGAAACCTAACGAACGCATACGCGGACCTAAAATGATTGCTACAGAGAAGGCAGAGCCAATGGCAAAGCACGGCAAGCACTAAGTCTACTATACTTAAAAACAAAGAAAACAAAATACTAATAACAAACCAATTATGAACAAACTTTTAATTACAGCCCTTGCTCTGCTCGGCACTTGCACAACAGCAGTAGCCGAAGACAACAAGGGCGTGGAGCCTACCGCTGGAGGTACATACAACCTCTACAACGTAGGCGCAAAGCAATTTCTCGGTACCGAGAACGGACATTTGGTGCTTGGAGGAGAGAAAGTAAAGGTGACTCTCAAACTGATTGAGAGCACAACCACTCCGGGTTTCTACCGCATCAGTTCTGACAACAGCATGTGGGGAGCCGAATTATGGGGCACCCCCTCTGCCGACGGAGGCACATTCAACGAGTGGCGCATCGAACCAGTGGATGGCGCATACGCCATCTCAAGCCGCAACACGGAAGCAAGCGCATCGATGTATCTCTATCAGAACACCATCTACAACCGTCTGTCGGCTACCACACAGATGCCTGGCAAGGAATTCGAGACTGCTCAATGGCTCTTCGTTGACCCGAGCACACCAGAGACAGCTATCGAGAGCGTAGAGACCAATGATGTACAGACAGAGCAAACCACCAACACCACAACCGGTGTACACAACATCGGTGGTCAGAAGCTGCGCTCTACGGACAACACCGAGGGTCTGCAGGATGGCATCTACATCGTGGGCGGCAAGAAGACATTGCTGAAGAAATAGCGCTCCGTAAGCATATACATTATTATATATTACAACAAACCTAAAAACATTATGTTATCAAATATCAAACAGCACCTCGTGCTCATGCTCTCGCTGGTGTGCCTCCTCGCAGGCGGCACGCTCTCGGTGCAGGCACGCCAGTCGCTACTCACCAACTATACACCTAACGGCAAGTCGTTCAGCTACGAGACGGCGATAAACTTCCAGAAGCAGAGCTTCAAGGCTGTGCTCGACCTCAGCACCTGCGACGACTCGAAAGCGAACGAGAACATCCTCTCTATCGGCGACGACCTGCAGGGCGCAAACGGATGGGGCGGCGTCAACGTTATCCATCTTTTCTACACAAAGAGCAGCAGCACCCTGCAGATTAACTGCTTCAACCCGAGCAGTACTCACCGCGAGGACATATCGAACATCTCGGGCGAGACCACCATCGAGCTGAAGTCTGACGGTCTGTACGTCAACGGCGTACAGCGTTGCGAGGCTTCTACCGTGAGCAACATCCTCGCCATGTCGTCTATCCTCTACGGCAGCACGCAGGGCAACACACGTTCGTGGGCTACGTACAAGGAGATTTCGCTCGAAGACGTGGAAGGCGGCTCAACCGGCGGCGGTGGCACTACAACCCCCACCGAGCGCAAGTTCGATGCTTCGTGGATTCAGAACCAGCAGAAGGTAGGCGATTGGAAGGAGGATGCTCACGCTACGTTCATCCCCTACGCATCGGTAGAGGCGATGAAGAGCGACGCTGCGTTCAACGAGCCGTGGCTCACTCCGCAGAACGCTGAGACACAGCTGCTCAACGGCGAGTGGAAGTTTAAGTTCGTGCCGGGCACCACAGAGGGTCCTGGCGAAAGCGAGTTCTTCGCTACCGACTACGACGACTCTGCTTGGGACAAGATCCGCGTGCCACTCTCTTGGGAGATGGCTGGCTACGGCAAACCGGTATATACCAACGTGGGCTATCCGTTCCAGAACAATCCGCCGAACGCCAACGTGGGCTACACCTACTACGGTGTGGAGGACCACAACGCCATAGGCTTCTACCGCCGCTCGTTCAGCGTGCCCGAATCGTGGAACGGCAAACGTCTCTTCGTCCACTTCGACGGCGTATACAGTGCTGCCGTGGTATGGGTGAACGGCAAGTACGTGGGCTACTCACAGGACTCTAACACCGATGCCGAATTCGACATCACCGACTTCGCCAAGGTGGGCGACAACCAGCTTTCGGTACGCGTCTACCGCTGGTGCGACGGCTCTTATCTCGAAGGTCAGGACATGTGGCACCTCTCGGGCATTCACCGCGACGTATATCTCGTGGCTACTCCGAAGGTGTTCGTAGCCGACCATTATATCACAGCACCCAACCTCAGCAAGGACGCTACAAGCGGCACGCTGAAGGTGGCACTGAAGGTGGACAACCGCGACGGCGTGGAGGCTGCGAAGAAGTTCCTCGTCGAACTGCTCGACCATGAGGGCAAGACCGTTGGCTCGGCTACAGCCGAATACAGCGGCACTGACACCAAGACCGTGGACGCTACTATCAGCCAGCTCAGCGGTCTGCACGCATGGAGCGCCGAAGACCCGTATCTCTACAGTGTCGTTGTTAAGCAGCAGACTGCCGACGGCACAGACGAGATGGTATTCTCTACAAAGTACGGTTTCCGCAACATTGAGCAGAAGGGCAACCTCGTCTACATCAACGACAAGCGCGTGTTCTTCAAGGGCGTGAACACTCAGGACGCTCATCCCGAGTACGGACGCGCCATCGACATGGAGACTATGCTGCGCGACGTGGAGATGATGAAGCAGGCTAACGTGAACACGGTGCGCACCTCGCACTATCCGCGCCAGCCGAAGATGTACGCCATGTTCGATGCCTACGGTCTGTACACCATGGACGAGGCTAACGTGGAGTGCCACTTCAACCAGAACCTCGCCTCTAACTCTACATGGCGCACAGCCATCGACGACCGCGAGGTGCGCATGGTGATGCGCGACCGCAACCATCCGAGCGTTATCTTCTGGTCGCTGGGCAACGAGTCGGGCGGCGCAAGCAACTTCGCTTCGAGCGTCAGCAAGATTCGCCAGCTCGACAACCGCCTCATCCACTACGAGGGCAACATGAGCTACTCTGACCTCGGCTCGTCAATGTATCCTACAGTGAGCAACGTGAGAGGCAGCAGCAACGGATATGCAGGCAAGCCCTACTTCATCTGCGAGTATGCACACGCGATGGGTCAGGCTGTGGGCAACCTGCAGGAGTACTGGGACGTTATTGAGGCAAGCAACGGCATCCTCGGCGGCTGCATCTGGGACTGGGTTGACCAGAGCTTCTACGACCCTGCACGTCTCGTGAAGGGCGAGCGCAAGAGCGAGAACGGCTTCAACTACTGGGTATCGGGCTATGACTACAACTCTACCGGCGGCGTGGGCGTAGGCTTCCAGGGCAACTTCGTGAACAACGGACTCATCACCCCCGACCGCGCATGGACGGGCAAGCTCACCGAGGTGAAGCACGTATACCAGAACGCTGCGTTCACAGCCTTCGATGGCGGCAAGGTGACACTGAAGAACAAGAACTCGTTCGTCGACCTTGAGATGTACGACCTCGTCTATCAGGTGCTGCGCAACGGTCGCATCGTCGAGGAGGGTAAGGCAGAAATGCCGGCTATCGCTGCCGGTACAGAGGCTTCTATCGATATTCCGTACACCACAAGCGTCACTGACGATGCTGAGTATCTGCTCAACCTCTCGCTGCGCCTCAAGGAGGCTACACTGTGGGCAGAGCAGGGCTACGCCGTAGCAGAACAGCAGTTCGAGATTGGCAAACGCCCGACGCTCGCCGCTCACAAGGCTGACATGGAAAACAACTCGGCACTCACCATAGAGGGTCAGACCGTCAAAGGCAAGACAGCCGACGGCGAGTTCGAAATCAAGTTCAACAACGGCAAGATGCAGTCGTGGACATACAACGGCAAGGCACTCATCGCCGAGGGTCCCGACTTCAACAGCTACCGCAAGGTGGACAACGACCGCAACTTCCGCCCGTCGTTCAGCAACTCTGCCAACGTCAGCGTGACCGGTGCGCTCGCCAAGAGCGGCGACAACGCGACACTGTCCGTACAGGGCAGAGCCGATGGCTGCCAGTACACCATCGACTACACATTCTATCCTGACGGCGTGGTCGACATGAAGACAACCTTCTCGCCAAGCGGCTCATTGGCACGCATGGGTCTGGGTATGCAGTTCGCAGCAGGCTTCGAGGACGTGGAGTACTACGCACGTGGCCCGTGGTCTAACTACGCAGACCGCAAGACCGGCTCAATGCTCGGCCGCTACCAGACTACGGTAGACGACATGATCGACGAGATGATTCATCCACAGACCTACGGCGACCATCAGGATATGCGCTCGCTCACACTGCGCAACAACAGCGAACTCGGCAAGCCACTCTCGCTGAACATCGAGGCAGAGGGTCAGGCAGCCTTCTCGCTCGGCCACTACGACGAGACACGCTGGTGCACATGGGGCGACTCGATGTGGAACTCGCAGCTCCACTGGTACGACCTCACTCGCGACCCGCAGATCTACGCCCACTTCGACTACGCACAGCGCGGCTTGGGCAACAACTCTTGCGGTGGCGACGGCTGCCTATCGCAGTACGAGGTTCCGTCATGGAACTCATACACATACACCCTGCGCTTCACACCAAGCAACTAACATAGGAGGGTATGGCATCCTGCCATACCCACGCACCCATCGGTAAGGGATAAAGAAAGAGGAGGGTGTGTCAAAACTATAGAATTGTGATGAATGGCTAACTGTAGGAGACTA
>OFMV01000021.1_pt1 | contig 118508 bp, 80 predicted proteins | sample 1541881 | NCBI WGS metagenome assembly OFMV01 (sample SAMN04209220, study PRJEB22552) | human gut metagenome | biome: gut; material: feces | host: Homo sapiens | place: USA: Oklahoma
TTGAACGTCAGATTGCCGCTTAGGGGCGTTTGCAGCGTCGAGCCGTTACGCGGTTCGTAGAACCGCGTAACTAACAAATGAGCATCGCGTCGCCAAAGCTGAAGAAGCGGTAGCGCTCCTCGATGGCGGCAGCGTAGGCATCCATGATCTGGTCGCGGGAGGCAAGCGCGCTCACGAGCATCATGAGCGTAGAGCGCGGCACGTGGAAGTTCGTGATCAGCGCGTCGACCACGTGATAGGTCGAGCCAGGCATGAGGTAGAGCTGCGTCGTAGCGTTCTCGCGCACCACGATGTCACCGCGGCCGAGCGTATCGGCCCCGTCCTCACGCCCCTCAAAATAGCGCGCCGTCACGGCCGGATCGGACACCGGCGCATCGGCGTCAAACGCGCTCTCGAGCGAGCGCACCGCCGTGGTACCGACAGCGATCACACGATGGCCCTCGGCCTTCGCCTTATGCACGGCGTCGACAACTCCCTGCGACACGTGGTAGCGCTCGGTGTGCATCACATGCTGCGTAGGGTCGTCCTCCTCCACCAGGCGGAAAGTATCGATGCCCACCTCGAGCTCGACGGCGGCAAACTTCGCGCCCTTGGCCTCGATAGCGGCCATAAGCTCGGGGGTAAAGTGCAGACCCGCCGTAGGAGCAGCAGCCGAGTGCTCCTCCTTCATGGCGTAGACGGTCTGGTACTTCTCGGGATCGCCCTCGTAATCGGTAATGTAGGGCGGCAGCGGCACGTGGCCGGCAGCATGGATGGCCTCGTCGAGCGTGCGCGGCTCGCCGGCAGCATTGCAACCGGCCGGCTCAAAGCGCACCAGGCGGCCGCCACGGCTGTCGGTGACAAAGTCGACGACCTCGGCCGTCAGCACCACGGGCGCGCCCTCGGGCGCATGGGCGCCACCGGCGCGATACTCAATCTGAGCACCGGGCTTCAGACGCTTGCCCGGCTTGACCAGACACTCCCAAACATGGCCCAGCGGGTCAACATCCTCGCGGCGCTTGAGCAGCAGCGTCTCGACCACGCCACCCGAGCCGGCTTTGCGACCGATCAGGCGGGCCGGCATCACGCGCGTCTTGTTGATGACGAGCACATCGCCCGGCTCGATATAGTCGATGATGTCGCGGAAGATGCGGTGCTCAACGGTGCCGCCGTGCTCCAGCGGCGTTCCCGCCTGGGAGCCCTTGCGATCCACCACCAGCAGACGGCAGGAGTCGCGCGGCTCGGCAGGAGCCTGGGCAATCAGTTCCTCGGGAAGGTTGTAGTCAAAATCATCGGTACGCATAGACACGTCGGATACTCCTTATATAGTTAAAGTCCGCTCTACATCCTAGCAGGCTGACATCCCAAAAGAACTACTTTTTGGACGCTTTGCGCTCGTCGCGGATGCGGGCGCGGTCCATGGCCGCCTCGACAGCCGAGAAGCGGCAACCGCAATAATTCTGTCGATACATGCCCAGCTCGCGCGAACGACGCGTGGCCTCGGGATAATACGGGCGAAAATCGCGAATCACCGGTGTAAGCCCGCGGGCGGCAGCCAGACGCTCCAACACATCATTGCAGGTTTCGAACAGCTGATACGGCGAAACGGCGAGCGTCGTGCCCACATATTCAAACCCGTGCTCCTGGGCCACACGGCATGTCTCGGCCAGACGCAGGGCATAGCACGCGCGACAGCGACGGGGCCGATCGGCGCCCAGCGGCGCCACGCCGGTCTCCCAGCGCTCGCGGTCCTCCCCTGCCTCGATAAGCTCGATGCCGCCGTCGGCACACCACCGGCGCAGCTCGTCCAGGCGGCGCTGCCATTCATCGCGCGGCTGAATATTGGGGTTGGTCCAACAAATCGTGGGTTCAAACTCCTCCTCGCGCAGCAGACGGACCGGCTCAAGCGAGCACGGCGCACAGCACGCATGCAGCAGCAGCGGCTTCATCAACATCTCCTCTCCCACAATGATTTTTCTGGGACGGGGATTAAAAAATTATTGCGTACCTAATGATTTTTTAATCCCCGTCCCAGAAAAATCATCCCAAAAAGACTACCTTGCGAAAAAGCGCACGCCAAAGGACGTGTCCTCGCAGGCGACAATGCGGCGGTCGCGCAGAATGGTCCGCACGTAATACCAGTCGCCCACACAGCCCGACAAGTGCAGACCAGCCGCCAAGTAGCACAGCAGCGGATAGCCCGAGAGCGCAAACCCTAGGGCAAACGCCGCCGTCACAACAACCGTCGGCGCCAGGCAAACTGCCACGTACCGCCGGCGCGAATACACCACGCCCTCGGCGCAGGCGTAAATCATGCATGTCTCGAGGTTCGCCCCAAAGGTCACGCGCGCACCGGCAGGCGCAAACAGCTTAAAGAACACCGCATGCACCAGCTCGTGTACGGCAAACGACGCCATCGAAACCGCAGCCAAGCCGACTGTCCAGCCCATGACCGCCGTCAAGCCACCCGCGTCAGCCGCATCCAGGTCCGCGGGTCCACCCAGCAGCATGAACACCGGCACCAGGCACACGGCAAATGCGCCGAGCACGGCCATCCCCCACACAAAGCAGGCGTGCAGATAATCCTCGTCCTCAAACGCATGTATGTTGGAAATCTCATTCATAGCATCTTAGGATAGCGCCCCTGCCACGTACCCGCCCGCATGTGCGATAATGTCGAACGATATGCACGAATTGACCACCGCGTCGCCAGGCCTTGCGCCCGGCTGCGCCCTCACCATATGCGAAGGAGTCCCATGGCATCTAGATACTCCATGAACGACCGTCCCAGCTGGCCTCGCCGCGCCATCGTTACCGCCGGCGAGCCCTACGGCAACAAGGGCCTTCACTTTGGCCACGTTGGCGGCGTCTTTGTCCCGGCCGACTTCTTCGCCCGCTTCCTGCGCGACCGTCTGGGCCGCGAGAACGTTATCTTCACCTCGGGCACCGACTGCTACGGCTCGCCCATCATGGAGAGCTACCGCAAGCTCAAGGAGAACGAAGGCTACGACAAGTCCATTAGCGAGTACGTCGAGTCCAACCACTCCCGCCAAGCAGCGACCCTCAACAACTACAACATCAGCTGCGACATCTACGGCGGCTCGGGCCTTGAGCCGGCGGCCCAGATCCACAACGAGGTGACCGCCGAGATTATCGAGCGCCTGCACGAGCAGGGCACCATCTCCAAGCGCTCTACCCTGCAGTTCTACGACGCCAAGGCCGGCACGTTCCTCAACGGTCGCCAGGTCATCGGCCGCTGCCCCATCCAAGGTTGCAAGTCCGAGAAGGCCTATGCCGACGAGTGCGACCTGGGTCACCAGTTTGAGCCCGAAGAGCTCATCGCGCCCAAGAGCCAGCTCACCGGCGAGGTGCCCGAGCTGCGCCCGGTCGACAACCTCTACTTCGACCTGCCCGCCTACCTCGACTTTATGAAGACCTACACCGCCAAGCTTGCCCAGAACCCGCAGGTTCGCTCCGTAGTCTCCAAGACCATGGAGGAGTGGCTGCTGCCGGCTCAGCTCTACATTCAGAACAAGTTCCGCGAAGCCTTCGACGCCGTCGAGGACCAGCTCCCCGAGCACACCGTGCTGGAGCCCGAGGGCAACAAGAGCAGCTTTACCGTCACCTTCCCCAGCTGGAAGGAGCGCGACGACGCCCACGCAGTGCTCGCCAACGGCGGTGTGCGCTTCCGCAGCGGCAAGGCGCTCGTGCCCTTCCGCATCACCGGCAACATCGACTGGGGCGTTCCGGTGCCCGAGGTCGACGGCGTGAACGACGTCACCTGCTGGTGCTGGCCCGAGAGCCTGTGGGCGCCCATCAGCTACACCCGCACCGTGCTCGCACGCGATGCCAAGGCCGCCGGCGTGACCGAGGGCGTCGCCGCCCAGGATGCCGCCCTCATGGGCGAGCCCGCCGCCGATTCCACGCAGGTCCCCGCGCCCACCTACCAGCACAGCTCACTCGACTGGCGCGACTGGTGGTGCTCTGACGACGCTCAGATCTACCAGTTCATCGGCCAGGACAACATCTACTTCTACTGCATCGCGCAGACCGCCATGTGGGAGGCCCTGGGTTGGGACCTTACGCAGAGCACCGTCAGCGCCTGCTACCACCTGCTCTACATGGGCAAAAAGGCAAGCTCGTCCTCGCAGACGCCTCCCCCGCCGGCAGACGACCTGCTCAACCACTACACCTGCGAGCAGATGCGCGCGCATTGGCTGTCGCTCGGCCTGTCCGAGAAGCCGGTGAGCTTTAGCCCCAAGGCATACGACACCCGCGTGACCGGCAAGGACAAGGACGGCAACGAGGTGCGCGCCTGCGACGACAAGCGCGTCATCGATCCAGCCCTTAAGGAGAGCGCCCTTTTGACCGGCGTCTTCAACCGCCTGGCCCGCAGCTGCTTCTACGGCGTCGCCGTCAAGGAGGGCGACGAGAGCCCCTATCGCAATGGCTGCATCCCCGCCGGTGCCGCCTCCGACACCGTGGTCGAGGCTGCCCAGCAGGCAGCTCTCGCCTTTGAGCAGGCCATGTACAAGTTCGAGACGCACCGCGCGCTCGCCGTGTGCGACGACTACCTGCGCGCCGCCAACAAGCGCTGGAGCGACGCCTCCAAGGCCGCCAACAAGCTCGAGGGCGAGCCGGCAAACACCGCCATGACGCAGGCCCTGGTCGACGCCTTTACCGAGCTGCGCGTGGCGACCGTGCTCATGCACGGTATTGTGCCGACCGGCTGCGAGCTCATCTGCGAGTACTTCGACGTCTATCCGGTCGCCTTCTTTAGCTGGGATAACATCTTTGCCTCCACGGACGAGTTTGTGGAGAGCCTGGGCGAGAAGCCCGGCGAGCACCGCGTAAAGCCGCTGCCCCCGCGCTTCGACTTCTTCAGCAAGCACGAGAGCCAGTACTAGGCCAACGCCAAGGCAGAGTAGTCAATTTGGGACGGGGCTATTTTAGCTACCCCGTCCCAAATTTAACTGCAACGCCTGCCGATACGGACGGGTAGCTAAAATAGCCCCGTCCCAAATTGACTACTTTTAATGGAATGGGAAGGAAAGACGGATGTCCAAGCCGCGTCGTCGTAAGCAGAAAAAGCAGGTTAAGCCCGAGCTCAAGCTCAGGCAGTTTGCCGCTACCGAGCTTTCCGACCAGCTTGCCGCCCTTCCCTGCGCCGCCGACCTGCCGCGCTTTATGGTCGACACGGTCGCCGGCGCCTATGCACCCGCCGATGCTCAGCTCATGATCGAAGGCTTTGGCGCCGCGGCGACACGCCCAGTCACACTGCGCGCCAACACCCTCAAGGCGACCGCCGAAGACATCGCCGCCGCACTCGACGAGGCCGGTATCGCGCACCGCGCCGTCGCATGGTACCAGGATGCCTTCATCCTGCCCGAGGCCCAGGTTTCCGATCTATGGGACCTCGACATCTACCGCGACGGCAAGATCTATCTGCAGAGCCTGTCATCCATGATGCCGCCGTTGGTCCTGGGCGCCCAGGCAGGCGAGGACATCTTGGACATGTGCGCGGCCCCCGGTGGCAAGACGACGCAGATCGCCGCCCTCACCCAGGGCCAGGCACACCTCACGGCCTGCGAGATGAGCATTCCCCGCGCCGAAAAGCTCGAAGCCAACCTCCACCGCCAAGGCGCAAAATACGTGCCCGTCATGCGCATCGACGCACGCGAGCTCGACGAGTTCTTCCGCTTTGACCGTATCCTGCTCGACGCCCCCTGCACCGGCACGGGCACCGTCATCAGCGGCAACGAGAAGAGTCTGCGCGGCCTCACCGAGCAGTTGCTCGGCAAGTGCGCCCGCTCGCAGCGCGCGCTTCTGGACCGCGCCATGGGAGCCCTCAAACCGGGCGGCACGCTCGTCTATTCGACTTGTTCGATCTTGCCGCAGGAAAACGAGGACGCCCTGCAAGAGGCCCTCGACAAGCACATGGACTGCGAGCTTATCCCCCTCGATGGCACGCCGAGCGAAAGCGAAACGCGCCGTGCTCAGGAAGCTGGCGAAGAGCCGCGCGTCGAGAGCAACGCCCTCACCGTGGCCATCGCCGCCGGCCACGTCTCGTCCGTCGCCAACGGTATGCCCGGCACGCTGACCATTCCGCCCAGCCGCGACTTTGAGGGCTTCTATATCGCCCTGATCCGAAAACGCAGCTAGCGCACGGATTCAAAACTCAACAAGCTATCTCCGTGCGCGCTTGTCCTGCTGGTCATGGTGCTGCTTAAGTGCCTCGCGTTCCTTGCGCTCGGCTCTTTTGCCCTTAATGGCCGTGACCACCAAGTAGATGACCGCGGCGGCAACGATTGCGCCCACACACAGGCCAATCGAGCCCAACATTGCTGTGAATTCCATTCCGCGTCACCTCTCTTTTAAACGGGACATTCAAGATAGCACCTCAATACCCGCCACCACAGCTCCTTCACGTTCGCCGGCCCTTCGGTCTAACGGATGGCGCGGCGGGGAAAAATCAACTCGTCAAACGATTTAGCAAGCACAACGCTGCCGGCACCTTGCCGGCCACCATCGCATAGAATCGAGGATCCATGGATACCCTCAACGACCTAAACGAGCGCGTCGACGCCTTTGTCGGCACCAGCTCCTTCGATATGCCTGCCGCGCCAGACAACCAAGCCCCCATCGATGTTCCCGCCGAGGTTCACGAGGACATCGTCGCCTCGGTCGATTTTTCCGAGGTCGAGCTCGCAGACGAGTTCACCGAGCCCCAGGTAGCCGTGACCCCCAACGGACTGCTTCCCATGGAGCCGCTGCCCATCGACGGGCGTCTGCGCAAGGCGGCCCTCCGCATGCCCGATGAGATTGAGGAGGCCAGCGGCTTTACGCTCTTCGGTCGTCGTATCAAGTCGCTTATCTACACCACCGACGTGGCGGTCATCCGCAACTCCAACGCCGATGCCGTCTTTGCCGTTTACCCCTTCACGCCTCAGCCGGCCATTACGCAGGCGCTGTTGACCGTCGCCGAGTGCCCGGTCTTTGTAGGCGTGGGCGGCGGAACTACGACCGGTAAGCGCTCCGTACAGATGGCAGCCGTCTCCGAGATGCAGGGCGCGGCGGGCTGCGTGGTCAACTCCCCCGCCACTGCCGAGATGGTCGAGCACATCACCAACATCGCCGACATCCCCGTCATCGCCACGGTCGTACGTTGCGACGATGATGCGCATGCCAAAGTGCGCGCCGGAGCCAAGATCCTCAACATCGCCGCCGGCAAGAACACGCCCCAGGTCCTGCGCGAGCTGCGCGAGCACTATCCCAACCTGCCGCTCATCGCACCGGGCGGCAAGACGCCCGAGAGCATCCGCGAGACCATCGCCGCCGGTGCCAACGCCATCATTTGGACGCCGCCTTCGGCCCAACAGCTGCAGACCGACATGATGCAGCGCTACCGCAAGATGAAGGAAGACGCCACGCCCGTCATCTCGCACGACGATGTGCCCATTATCGACCAGGTCGCCGCCGCCGAGGTCAGCCAGGTCGAGAACATGAATCCCGACGTGCCGATCCCCGACGAAGTCATCGAGCGCGTCGCTTCGATCCACGATCATATCGAGGAGCGTCGCGCCAACCGTGGACTCAAGCCCTCGCTGCACGGCTTCTTCTTCCGCGGAAAGAAACGCTAACCGCAACAGCAAGGCCCGCCCCGCAAACAACGGGACGGGCCTTTTTCTGTTATCAAATGTCAGGAGGAACAAAAGCAGCCGTTAAAACCGTCAGCCAGCTCACAAACGCTAATCCACGCGCTTATCGCCCATAAAGAAGAGCGCCACCGTACCAGGTCCGGTGTGCGAACCGATCAGAGCACCGATATTGTTGATCTCAATCTTGCCTTTGAGCTGCGGAACTTGTTCCTCAATCAGCGCCGCAACGGCCTCGGCATCCTCACGGCACGCCGAATGGGACAAGACGCACTTACCCGAATAATCCGCACCGTCCTGCACGTGTGCCATCATGGTCTTAGCCATCTCGGAAATCGCGCGCTTTTTGGTGCGAATCTTCTCACGTGGCGACAGCCCACCTTCGCAATCGACCGTCATAAGCGGGCAAATCTTAAGCGCCGTGCCGATGATCGCGCTCGCGGCTGAAATGCGACCGCCGCGCAGGTAGCTCGACAGATCGGTCGAGAAGAACCAGTGGTGAAGGTTGAGTTTATGCTCCTCAATCCAAGCGGCCGTCTCGTCGAGCGAAGCGCCGCTATCGCGCACGTCGGCGGCATATTCCAGCAATAGGCCAAAGCCCGAAGACGCCGCCAGCGAATCGATGACGCGCACCTTGCCGCCCTGAGGATAGCGATCCGCGAGCATCTGTGCCGCAACGCAGGCCGATCCATACGTGCCCGAAATACCCGACGACAACGCCAGGTGCAGCACGTCTTTACCCTCGGCAACAAACGGCTCCCAAAACTCCTCGTACTCACCCACGCTCACCTGAGACGTCTTGGGCATGGCGCCCGCGGCAATCTGAGCAAAAAACTCGTCCGGCGTAATCGACTGATACAGATCGTCCGTATAGACAACATCGTCGATCTCGTAATGAAAACACACGACAGGGATATTGCGCGACGCAAAGAACTCACGGGTTCGGTCGGCGGCGGATTCACAGGTCAGGACAAAATCACTCATATGAGGCTCCTTAAGTATTGCTGCGCAAATTATCGCACAGCAAGCCTAAATACGATACAAACGTCCACTATTTACCAATTCGAACCATTTGCATTGAATATCTTTATCATGAACATCCCCATCCCCGCTATGGGCCCATATGGGCAAAATCACCCCCTTCATCTCCACCCAACCGACACATCAACCTCAACTAAATCGATTTACCAAACCGTTCAGCCGACAATTCAGCCGCCGGCGCAAAATCGAAACAAAGCCGGCGCATACTGATAAACGTTTGACGCTGTTTATCAGTTTTACCAACCATATCGGAAGGTGTTTCATGGTCGCATTCGATCGCAACCCGCAAGACTTTAAGTATCTGCGTCTGCTGTCGAGACAATTTCCTACCGAGCAATCCGCGTTTACCGAGATCATCAATCTCTCGGCCATTCTCAACCTGCCCAAAGGCACCGAGCATTTTATGAGCGACGTGCACGGCGAGTACGAAGCCTTTATGCACATCCTCAACAACTGCTCGGGTGTCGTGCGCGAGCATGTCGACGAAATTTTTGGCGACACGCTCTCCTTTGACGAAAAGGGCGAGCTGTGCACGCTCATCTACTACCCGCGCGAGAAGATCGACCTGGTCCGCAGCCAGCGCGAGGACTCGCCAACTTGGTACAAGACGATGCTTGACCAGCTCATCATGGTCGCTCGCTCGCTTTCAAGCCGCTACACGCGCTCCAAGGTGCGTAAGGCCATCCCGCGCGACTACGCCTATATCATCGACGAGTTGTTGCACACGCACCCGGACGAGAACAACTATCGCGTGCGCTATCACGAGCGCATCGTGGAGTCCATCCTGGAGACCGCCAGCGCCGACGACTTTATCGAGTCGCTCGCCTCGCTCATCAAGCGCCTGGCCGTCGACCACCTGCACCTGGTGGGCGACATCTTCGACCGCGGCGGCGGCGCGGCCAAGATTATGGACCGTCTGCTCACCTACCATTCACTCGACATCCAGTGGGGCAACCACGACCTACTGTGGATGGGCGCTGCGGCCGGTGAGCCCGCCTGCATCGCCACGGTGTTGCGCAACAACCTACGCTACGACAACTACGAGATCCTGGAGAACGACTACGGCATCTCGCTGCGTGAGCTTGTCGCCTTTGCCGATGCCACCTACACCGCCGGTGAGTCCATCACCCCGCTGATCAAGGCCATCAACGTGCTGCTCTTTAAGCTCGAGGGCCAGATTATCCAGCGCCACCCCGAGTTCGATATGACCGACCGCCTGTTACTCGACAAGATCGACCACGACACCGGCACGGTCACGCTCGCCGACGGCAGCGTGTGGCCGCTCACGACCAACGACTTCCCCACCGTCGACCCGGCGGACCCCTACACGCTCACGTCTCAGGAGCAGCACATCATCGACAAGCTCGTGTCCGAGTTTGTCACCGCCGATCACCTGCATCGCCATATCGATTTCCTCTACACCCACGGCTCGATGTACAAGGTCGCCAACGGCAACCTGCTCTTCCACGGCTGCGTTCCACTCAACGAAGACGGCACCTTCAGCAGCATGAACTGCCTGGGCACCTGGCACGCTGGCCGCGATTATCTCGATTTTTGCGACCACATCGCCCGCCGCGCGTGGCGCGTGGGCGACCGCGATGCCCTCGACTGGATGTGGTACCTGTGGATTGGCTTCAATTCACCCGCCAGCGGACGCCTGGTGCGTACCTTTGAGCGCGCCTATATCGCCGATAAGAGCACCTGGGTCGAGCCGATGGACCCGTACTTTACGCTTACCAAGTCGCCCTCGGTCTGCGATGATATCATGCGCGAGTTTGGCGTCGCGGCCATGGCATGCTCGCCGACCGGCCACATCATCAACGGCCACACGCCCGTTAAAACCACCAAGGGTGAGCAGCCCATCCGCGCCGAGGGCAAGCTACTGGTCATCGATGGCGGCTTCTGCCGCGCTTACCATCCCAAGACGGGCATCGCCGGCTATACGCTCATCTCGAGCTCGCGCGGCTGCCGCCTCAAGTCGCACCGGGCCTTTACGACGGTTGCCGAGGCACTCACGCGCAACGTGGACATCGAGAGCGAGACCAACCGTTTTGACCAAGCAGACCGTCGCCGCATGGTGAGCGACACCGATACTGGCGCCAAGATTCGCAGCCAGATCCAGGACCTGCGCCAGCTGCTCGATGCATATAGAAACGGTGCTATCGAGGAGCGCGCCTAGCACCACCCGCGGGGATTGGCTAAACTTGCTAAGTTTGTCATCCCCGCGGCGCTTCGGCGCCAGCTTAAGGCAGGTACCATGCAAAAGCTCCTTGCGCAGATTATGAAATTTGGCGTCGTCGGTGTCATTGCCACGGTTATCGACTTTGGCATTATGAATCTGCTCCACTACGGTCTGGGCCTCAACATCCTAATCGCCAACACCAGCGGCTTTATCATCTCACTCATCTTTAACTACCTCGCAAGCATGAAATACGTGTTTGCGCACAAGGAAGGCATGAGCCGCCGCCGCGAGTTCATCATCTTTGTCGTGCTGTCCGTGATCGGTTTGGTGCTCAACGATGGCATCGTGCTGGCGCTCAACGCCGGCCTGGGACTCGAGGCCAATATCGCCAAGATCTGTGCCACCGCGCTTGTCATGGTCTACAACTTTGTGACCCGAAAAATCTTCCTGGAGGGCGACGAGACAAAATAGCTCGAAACCCCTGTAGCATTACGGCGCCCACGGACGACGCGCACTCAGCGCAGTATTGTCCGTGGGTGTCGCTCGTTTACGGGCAAATTTTCAACGTTTGCGGATTAGCTCTTGAAAATTTGGCGAGTTCATATAGTTCTTGGCAAAGACCTTACGTTTCCCTTGTAAAAGCTCTAAAGTATCCTCTGCTCGATTCATCAACGCATTGGATGTGATTACGTGCGCAAGGCGCTGGCACAACCTCATACCAAGCAGTTCCTCAAGTTTGCCGTCGTGGGTCTTATCTCCTTTGGCATCGACTGGGGCATGCTCATTGCGCTCGTCGAGCTGTTCCACCTCGACTTTTTGATGAGCACCACGGTTTCGTTTATCACGTCCGTCGTGGTCAACTACTGGCTCAGCATGAAGTACGTGTTCGACCACCGCGAGGGCATGAGCCGCAAGCGCGAGTTCACGATCTTCACCATCCTGTCGGTGATTGGTCTGGGTCTCAACGACCTGTACATGTTTGTGGGCGTCACGTTTTTGAGCATCGGCTACCAGGCCATGAAGGCCATCGCAACGTTTCTCGTCACCTGGTACAACTACTTCAGCCGCCGCCTCTTCCTCGAGGGCGCACGGTCGTAGTCGATTCACTATTTGCTTGAATGTATAACCGGTTGGAATTCCCGTTCCAACCGGTTTTTTTGTTTGCAGAGAGACCCGGCGACCCAGTCCCATTCGCATGAAAAACGGGCGGTCCGGATGTTGGTCCGAACCGCCCGTCTGGCGCGCTATGTCGAGGCCTCTAGCCCGTTACGTAATACCAAACAACGTTGTCGCCATTGGAGAGAACGTAGTTACTGCAGGCCGTCATGGGCGTTGTGCCGTTGACGGAGTACATCCAGCCGCTCGTGCCGCCGTACTGTTTCTCGGCCAAACCACCAATCGCGGAGACATACGTACCGTACGACGAGCCATGTGCGTTGACAGAAAGGCCCAGCGCGCACAGGGCATCGTAGACGGTAGCGCCTTCGTTAAAGGTAAAGGTGCCACCAGAGGACACAGGATTGCCCACAGAGCTCGATGTGACCGAAACCGTCACCGTAACGTAGCTAGGCTGCTGCGAGCTGCCCTGGTCGCCAGTAGAGGCGTTGCCGTTATCGGGGGCAGAAGATGCCCCGCTGGATGAGGAGGAGGCGCCAGGCGTAGAGCCGGCCCCGCCAGAAGAAGTCGAGTTCTGAGAAGTCGACTGATTGCCGTCGGTCTTTTTATTGCTGTTCTTCTCTCCAGACTTCTTGCCATCCTTGTCTTCGGACTTTTTGCTATCCGAGCCCTTGTTTGATTCCTTGTCCGAAGACTCGGACTCCTTCTTAGAGTCAGATTTATCCGAACCCTTAGACTCGTCGTTCGCACCATCCGAAGATTTGGAATCCTTGGAGCCAGCTTTACCCGAAGCGACGGTCGAGTCAGACCCCTTGGCGTCCTTCGCGACGACGCTCTCCCCCGTCACGGTCTGAACGATCCAGTCAATGGACCAGGCGCCGCTCTCGGAAGGATGGACGAAGCCCAGCGATATGACAATTAGCGCAACGCACGCGGCGGTCAGGACGCCAGTAAGCGCCTTCCGTCGAGGGGCGGACGCCGCCGAAGCGGCGCCCTGTTGCTTTGCATCGTCGAACTGAATGAACGAGGAATTTGGTTGCTTGGGGTCAGCGTCCTTGGATTTATTGGACACAGCCCTCACCTACCGACGTTTGGTGAACACGAACACGCCGACGATGGCGAGACCGATGACGCCGGCGGCAACGCCAACAATGGCGAGCGGGTTGGCGCCAGTCTCCTGCTCGGAAGCACTAGAGGGCTTCTTAGCAGTGGTCGTAGAAGCAGCACCCGTATCGGACTTGGAATCGGACTTCTTGTCGGACTTGTTGTCCTTGGTCTCGGTCTTGGTCGACACCGTCGTCTTGGTCGTCGGCTTATGACCCGGGGCGATAGCGCCGCCAGCCTGCTGGCCCTTCGTGCCGGAGCCGGAACCCGTGCCCGTGCCAGCGCCAGCACCGGAACCGTTGCCAGCGCCACCATTGCCGCCATTGGAGCCAGAACCGCCATTGCCGCCAGGGTTAACAGCATTCTTGGTCCACTTGGCATACAGCGTCAGATCGGCCGTCACCGGCGTACTGAAGTCATACGCCCGCGTGCAAGCCTCATCGGTGAACCAACCGCCGAAAGTGTAGCCATCGCGCGTCGGATCGGCCGGCTTGACCAGCTTGCCGTCGGCCGTAGCAACAAACTTAGTGTCGCAAGCAGACCCGCCGTTGGAATTAAAGGCAACCGTCCAAGACTCAACGGCCCCGAGCTTGAACAGCGTGCCCGAATCATTGATGTAGTACAGGCTGCCAGATGCATCGGCAATGACCGGAGAGTCACAGTACTGGTAATGGCCAGCCGCATCATAAATCTGCGTCGCCTCTGCATCACCGAGCGTATAGCGATACACGCCACCACCAGCAGAGTAGTTGACGTAATCCTTGCTATCCGCGCTGTTAACGGTGAAGTACACATAGGTCTTGCCGCCCTGAACACTCACCAGCGGAGTAGCAGCAATACCGTTGAGGCCAGCCGGCAGCGCCTTGCCGTCGGCAGCAGCGACCATCGTGGTCTTACCCGTCTTCAGGTTATAGAGAACCAGAGCAGAGCCCGTAGCCGTCTGTCCGCCGACAATCAGATTGTCACCAAACACCGCAGGGGCGCTCAGATTATTCGTAAGGCCCAGATCAACCGTCTTCTGTGCACTCAGCACACCCTTCGCCGAAAGCGAAATCACATGGAGCTTTCCGTCGTGCGTCATCTGATAGAAGGTCGAACCATTGGACGGATCGGCAATGCAATCGGCATTTGCGACAGCGCCGAGCTCCATGGTCGAAACGACATCGCCCGTCGTCTTATCAATGCACTTAAGCGTACCCGCGCTCGTAGGAACGATGGCATACTTATCCGTCAAAGCCGCACCAGTCCAGTAATAGCCCTCGGTAGGGTCGATGTTCTGCCAAGAAACTTCGCCCGTGGCAATCTTAATGCGTGCAAAGGAGCCGTTGCCGTAGGTCGCGTTGTAATTCTCGTCATACGAAATATCGACCGAGCCTACATAGACGTACTCGCCGTCCGAAACGACGGTGCAGGAGCTCTGCGTCAAATCCGTCAAACCAGGCGTCAGCCACTTGCAGATCAGCTTGTCTGCAGTAATCGCCTGGACCGCACCGCCGTTGAGCGGAACGATGATAAGGCCATTGGTATAGATCGGACGAGAAGTATAGCTCACCCTGGAGGCAAGCGGCGCAGAGGTAACCTTTTTGCCCGTGGACGAATCGATCTTAATGAGCTCGTTCTCGGTCGCGATGTACACAAAGCCGTTAGCGATGACAGGCTCGCTGCAGTTGGCATACTGCTGACCAGACTCGGCCTTCCAATCGAAGGCCCACTTAAGACCGGCGGCCTGCGCAGGCGTCTTGGCATCCGTTACGGTCGAACCGTTGCCACTGTTGCCGTAGCCGGCCCACTCGGCATCCCAATCAGGAGTCGTCGCGCTCGGGTCCACGACAATCTTGTCGGGATCGGGCATGGCCGAATCGTCGGTGGTATAGGCAAGCGTAACCTTATCGCCGCTCTTGAGCGTAATCTGATTGGCGCAGAGTAAGGAGGGCTCTCCGTTGATATACAGGTGCCAATATTTATTGGTCGCAGCATCCCAGGCATACGGCTTGTGATCGAACGGCGAGTTGATGGAATTGAGGAACCAGTACTCACCACTCTGGGAGCCGTTGTACGTAACGCCCTTGGCCTTCAGGACCGTCTCAATAAGGTTCTGAGCCGTAGAGCCCTCGGGCAGGGAAACATTGCTTGCCGAGCCCCAGCGAGTATTGTTGCCGTTGACATCGGGACCGATAACATCGACAGACCCAAGAACCTGGCCAGGAAGGGCATCGGCGTCAGCACCATACATAAAGGTGACGGCATCGCCCTCTTGGAGCTCATAGGCACCGGCGCCAACGTCGGCGAACTTGCCATTTACATAGAAGCGCCAATAGCTATTAGTCGCAGCATCCCAGCCATAGGACTTACTATCGAACGGCGAAGTAATGCCGTTGAGGAACCAGCCCCAAGACGATTCGCCAGCATCGAGAGTAAGACCGGTCTGCTCAAGGAGATCCTTGGCAGTAGAGCCCGCCTTGAGACTCGTCTGGCCCGTCGAAGCCCAAACCTGCTGCTTGCCGTCCTTGTCCTTACCAAGGACCTGAACGGAAGCATGGACGGAATCGGACGGCAACTTGTCGCCCCAGCCACCGTAGAACCACGTAACGGTATCGCCAGCATGAATGGTGACATTGTCTGCCGTGTAGTCGCTCGACTTGCCGTTGATGAACAGCTGCCAATAGGTCGAATAATCTTGGGGCGTACCCAGCTCAACACCGTTGTACTTAAGGCTCAGAATGAAGGAGCCAGCAGCAACGGCGTCGATGTCATTCGCCTCAAGCGCGACCTTCGTAAGGTCAAGTGCGCTCGAACCGGACGTCACCACATACTGCGCGTTATCGACCCAAGTCTGAGTCTTGCCCTGGGCATCGCGACCAATGACGGTCACATTTGCGGCAACCTGGTCCTTAACGACAGGGGACGCGCTACCAGCCGTAAAGGCAAACTCAATCTTCTGCCCCGGGCGAGCTTAACGCTGCTCGCGCCAACCGAGGAAGACGCGCCGTCGACGAACAGCTGCCAGAAGGCATTAGTCGTCGGATCGTAGGCAAGCGTGCGGCCATCTGTCGGGGACGTGATGCTTTTGAGGTAGAAGCCGTATGCCGTGTTCGGTTCGTAATCCGCTTTAAAGCCCGTCTTCTGCTGCAGCTTAATGAAGGCATCCGCAGCCGTCGCGCCCTCGTCGAGCTTGAGCTGCGTAGGTGCCACCCAGGTCTGAGCCTTGCCGTCGGCATCGGTGCCGATAATCGAGAACGAGACCTCGACTTGCTTCTTGGCGACATCGCCGGTTTCTGTCGGGTTCTCTGTCTGGACGACAGCCGCGGTGGCAGATCCTGCTTGGCCAGCGGATGCCGTCGAAGACTGCTCGCTCGTGGCAGGGCTCTCCCCCGTCGCCGAGCCTTCGTCGCCAGTTGCTGCCCCTGTTGTGGCGGCACTAGCTGCAGGCGCGCTCCCGGAATCCGAAACCTCGGCCTTGACCTGGTCGGCAGTACCGTCCGCGGCCCCCGCGCCCTCACTCGGCGTCGTAGCCTGAGCCACAGCCTCGGCAATGCCCTCGGCACCCTCGGCCCACAGCTGAGCCGGCGTGGTGCCAAAGGCCATCGCGAAGGCCAGGAATGCCACCAGGCCGCGCTTGGCTACACCGCGTGCAATCGCGCCACGGCGATGCAATGAGGCGCGCTCACGCTCGTCCTCAAACATATCCATTTGTCCCCCATTGTCTGTACTTGGAGCGTTGCCTTGAGGCTGCCCCACGTCATCGCGCATGTTGCGCTCGAGTTCCCCCATCGGGGTCCCCTTCCCTCCAGAGCCCTATGCATACCGGCGGCACACGCCGCAGCCGCATACAAGACGGGAGGCGATCCGACTTAACCTTAACGGCTCAGGCGCGCCGTCCGATCTGCGACACGAACATCCCGAGCCAAGAGGAATTACGGTTACTGGTACAGCCGGGGACTTGCACCCCGATTCTCCCAAACGCGCAGGAAAACCGCGCATTCGTGCGTCTCCGCACCACTATCTAGGCCATCTATTATTACCGTAAAAATGGTATCACGCAAAAGGGCCTCGCACGCAGGCGAAGCCCAAGGTAAAAGCTATTGTTTGCGATAGGAAAATGCGGTGACGATCGCAGCCTCTAGTGCTTGCCGCCGTGGCTGTTGAGCCAGATATTGCGGCCCAGCATAAGCGCCAGCACCAGCGCGCTCACGTAGCCCATAAAGCCAATGACTGGGATACCGAACACAACCGGCTCGATGCGCGCGTAGTACACCACCGACGAACCGATAAACAGGCCAGCGATAACGATAGCCATCGACATGCGGTCGATAATCCCACCTAGCTGTCGCAGCGCCTTATCGCTGCTCATGATCTGCGTGTTCACCTTAAGCTGACCGCGCGTGAGCATGCGCGAAGCCAGGCCCAGATACTCGGCCGCCTCGAGCGAGCCCTTCGCCGCGCGATAGCTGCTCGCGCCAAGATCGCGCCCCATGTCGCGCACGCGCGCATAAGTGCTCTTCTCGTTTTTGATGTGCGTCTGGATGATCTGGATCATGTTGACGTTGGGCATGTACTCGGTCAGCAGGCCCTCGAGCGTCACCATGCCGCGGGCGAACATCGTGACCACGCTCGGCAGCTCAACGTCATTTTTGCGCGCGAGGTTTAACAGCGAAGTCAAAAACTCGCCGATATCCAGGTCTTTAAGGTCGAGCCCGGCAAAGTCGGCAACAATAAAGTCCAAGTCGGACAAAAAGGCCGAATGGTCAAGCTCGGCAGAATCGCCGCGCGTCACGGCAAAGCGCATGAGCGAATCCTTGAGCTTGGGCACGTCACCCTCGGCCACGGCGAAAATCATGTCTTTGACGATACCGCGGTCATGGCTCGACATACGTCCGACCATACCCAAGTCGATAAAGTAGACAATACCGTCCTTGAGGATGATGTTTCCCGCATGCGGGTCGGCATGGAAAAAGCCGTCGTCGAGCACCTGCGTCGAGTAGTCCTCGACAATCGCGGCACCGATCTTTTCCAAGTCATAGCCCTCGGCCACTAAGCGTTCAGGATCGGCGATCGAAATGCCGTCGACGTAGTCCATAACCACCACGTGTTCGGTGCACAGGTCCAGATAGGATTTAGGGCACGTCACGCCATGAACGCTCTTATGGAACTCGTAAAAGTCATTGAGGTTTTTGGCCTCGGCCAAAAAGTTGGTCTCCTCGCGAAACGAGGTCCACAGCTCCTCGACCACGCCGTGCAGGTCAACGAATTGATCGGTGTTGACGAACTTGGAAACGATACGCACCACCGAGCGGATGATATCGATGTCCTGCGCCATAACCTGCTGCGCACCGGGGCGCTGCACCTTGACGGCCACGTCCTCGCCCGTCACCAGACGAGCGCGGTGCACCTGCGCGAGCGATGCGCTACCAAGCGGATTGGGGTCGATCGCATCGAACATCTCCCCCAGGCGCAAGCCGTATTCCTCTTCCAAGCAGCGGAGCACTACCTCGTACGGCACCGGCTCCACGTCGGAACGCAGACGGCGCAGCTCATCGCAAAAGCGTTGCGGCAGAATCTCGGACCGGTTGGCCAGAATCTGCCCCATCTTGACGAACATGGGGCCGAGTTCCTCGAGCAGGCGGCGCAAACGAACCGGCGTGAGGTTATCCCACACGCGGTACTTTTTGACCAGGCGAACAATCTGCCCGATGCGTTCGCGACGACCCGCCGGCGTGAGCTGGTATTCCTCGTCCGGCGCCATCGCGTCGGGCTCCTCGGGCACCATATCGACAGCGCGCGGCTTCTTGCGAGCGCCCGAGACGACGGCGTCGACCTCATCGACAACCGCCGCCTCGTCACCCAAGGGATCTAGATTGTTGTAATCGGTGGTGGAATCTGCCATCTGCGCTGCTACTCAGCCTCTTCGGTATCCTTCGCATCGTCGGGCTCAACGGACTCGACGGGCACCGAGGTCACGTTGTCCTCGACCGAATCGACGATGTCGCGCACATGGGCCAGGAAGGCCGTGCGCTCGGGGGCGGTCATGACGCGGACCCGGGCAAGGATGAGCTCGTCAAGCACGCGCTGGGCCGCGGTCTCGCCCTGCATGCCCAAGCGCTCGGTCAGGTCGGAGATGGTGCCGCCGGCCTGCTCGAACATGTCGGACACACTGCGGGCGATATCGGGGGTGGCGGTGTCCTTGCGGACCTGCTCGCCTTTGGTGTTAAGGTCGTCGAGGACCTTCTTGCCGCCTTCGACAGCAACGGCGGCAGCGCCAAAGCCCACGTTAATGGCGCCGTTAACAAGCTGATCGAGTTTCATAACCATGGTTGTCTCCAATCACAAACAACTGCATTGGCGTTCTTGTACCCAAGATTGAGCGAAAGCGACAAAGCGTTTTAGCGCTATTCGATCGACGGGAAATCCCTACCTCACGTTGTCGTTCATCGCGAAAGAGTTCTTCATGGCGCAGCTCGTGGTGTAGAGCACCTTGCCCAGCAGGGCATCGGTCTCCACGCGAACACGCTCGGCAAAGACCTCGTTGGCGTGTGCAAGCTCGGAAGGCACCTCGGCCTCGGGCAGAGCGGCTACGGCAGCGTCGACGTCATGGATCTGCTTGTGACCCATGCCACCGACCTTCTCCTGATAGTCCTCCACAGCGCGGCCGCACTCATGGAAACGGACGTCAGCCAGCGCGCCGATCAAGCGGTTGGCCCAGTAGAAGTTTTCGGACGTCACGCGAGCCTGCGTGTCGGCATAGTACTCGGGCATGGTCTCGACGTTGGCGTACAGCGGAACCAGCGCGTTAAACGAGTTGGAACCAAAGGCCATCCACTGCACGGCGCGATAGGCCGACTGCGCATAGGGACGCAGCTGCAACACGGCGAGCTGGCTGTTGCGGTTGATGCCGATGGGGCGATAAGCGCCGCGCGTGGCGGGCGTGCCCTTACTGCCGTAGCAGTCGTACTCCGTGCCCTGGTAGTGGCTCGAAAGCACGTACTTAATGTCCTCGATGGTCACCTTGCGCTCGGGCACGCGGCTCCAGGGGATATCGTCGCTCTCGGGCGTGTAGTCGGCGTCGGGGCCATCCCACACGTCGCTGGGGTTGAGGCAGCGCTGCATGTACCAGGCGCGCGGCGTGTTGTAGACGTGGTCGCTGTCGCTGTGCGAGCCAAAGGCCTCGCGCGGGTTAAAGACCACAGCCGGGCCGTCGCCCTCGACGCCCAGCGTCAGGTCCAGATGCCACTCGGCCATCCAGGCGCGCAAGTCGGCGGAGCACATATGGTCGGCCTGGGCGCCCTCGGCGTCATCCAGGTCAAAGCTGTCGATACCCAGCTGGTTGGGCATGGTCACATAGGAGTCGTCGGGCACGCGCTTGGCGATCCAGTGGTGGCCGCCGATGGTCTCGAGCCACCAGATCTCGTCAACGTCACTAAAGGCGATGCCGTTGTTCTCGTAGGTACCGTAACGCTCGAGCAGGTCGCCCAGAATGCGCACACCGTCGCGGGCAGACTTGGCGTACGGCAGCACCAGGGTCACCATGTCCTCCTCGCCCAGACCGCCGGGCTGCGCAGGCACATAGCCGTCCTCGCCCTCGTTACCCTTGGCGGGTACGTAGTCCACAAGTGGATCGGCGCCGCGGACGCGCTCGTTGGTGGTGAGCGTCTCGGTTGCGGACATGCCCACATTGAGCTCGTTGAAACCGGCCTCGGCCCAGATGCCGTGACCGGGGATAACGTCGGGGACGCTCGTGTAGCGCATGGGATTATCGGGCAGCTCAATCGTCAGATGGCTCAGAACACTCGTGTAGACGCGCGGCTGCTCGTCGGGATGCACCACGCGCATACGCTTGGGCTCAAACACCCCGTTGGACGAATCCTCGTTGCGGGCGACCAGCGTCGACCCGTCATAGCTCGCGTTCTTACCAACCAAAATCGTTGTGCACGGCATGCGCATCCTCCTTGAGCGAAGAAATCAAACGGTAACAGTGTATCGCTTCGGCGCAAAAAGGGCGAAACCACGGCCTCGGCAGCCCTTGTGGTCAAAAAATGCCAAATATGAGTACTGTCACCAATTTAGTGGCAGCAAATTTCCCTGGAACGAGTGCCGAAAATCCCCATTTGCCCAAAAGCAAGACAACGTTATTCCCCATAAGTTCAATAAAATAGGCTTCCTAACGATAATGGATACCGTTAGGAAGCCAAAAAGACGTAAGACATATGTGACTATCTTGGCAACAGTACTCATATTTGGCATTTTTTGACCACGGGGTATCTAACCAACCCCCTAAACGTCCTCCAAACGCCTATTTCACCGCGCGTTCGGCCGCCTCGATCACGTGCTTGGCGAGAATCGCCGTCGTCACGGCGCCCACGCCACCCGGGACGGGCGTGATTGCGCCAACAATCGGCTCCGCGGCATCAAAATCGACGTCGCCCACCAACTTGCCGGCGGCCTCATCCCAGTTAATGCCCACATCGATGACCGTCTGGCCCTCACGGACCGCATCCGCGCCAATCGTACGCGCGCGTCCAACCGCGGCAACGACAATATCGGCAGCACGGCACTCGGCAGCAAGGTCGCGCGTGTGCGTGTGGCACGTCGTCACGGTAGCATTGCGCGCCGTAAGCATGGCGGCAACAGGACGGCCAATTACCAGCGAGCGACCGACAACGGCAACCTTGGCACCGTCCAGCTCAACGCCATAGTGATCCAGAATCGCCAGCACGGCTTCGGCCGTGCAAGGGGCAAAGCCCTCGCCGCGACCCGAAAGCGCCGTAAGCAGCGAAGCCGGCGTCATGGAGTCGACGTCCTTGGCAGGATCGAGCGCGGCAGCAACGGCGTCCTCATCGAGCGCAGCAGGCAGCGGACGGAACAGCAGGCAGCCGTGGACAGTCGGACCGGCATTAATGTCCCCTATCACCGCCAACAACTCGTCCTGCGAAACATCGGCAGGCAACAAAACGCGACGCGCCTCGATGCCCACCTTTTCGCAGCGCTTGAGGGCGCCACGCTCGTAGGACAGGTCGTCCTCGCGCTCGCCCACACGAACAATAGCCAGCGTCGGCACGACACCCTGTTCGCGCAGAGCGGCACAGCGAGCGGCTAGTTTCTCGGTCAACGCACGGGCGACGGGAGCACCCTTTAGCAGATCAGCCATGGCTATCCCCTCTTCCTTGCAGCGTCGGCGGCGCGACGCGCCAGCGCATCGGCACGCGGCAGCCATGTATCGAGCAGTTCATCGCACGCCGCCTCGAGCTCCTCGGCGCGGGCGCGATCCTTCATGGACGTGGTATTGGCAAAGAGCGTCAGGCTCGCACCCTGCATGGCGGCACGGCAGAAGACGGCGCCGCATGCCACATCGGACAGCAGTTGACGCGAGCCCTTATCGGCCATGTCCTCGAGTAGCGCCAGCGCACGCCCGCAGGCATCCATGATGCGGTACGGCGGCATGGCGGCCACGTGCAGCGCATCTTGAATCGCAGCGGTTCGAGCCGGGTCATCGCGCGGAATACCGTATGCGGCAGACACCTGCCCGTAGGCACGGACATCCTCGGCAACCAAGTCGACAAGCTCCTGTGCCAACTCGTCTGCCTGGGCAAACGCGCGCGTCAGATCATCCGCGCGATCGGCAAGCGCGGGATTCGCCGCGCCATAGCGGGCGACCATCCCGCACAGCGAGGCGCCCAGCGCGCCCACAAAGGCGCTCGCGCTGCCGCCACCGGGAACGGGCTCGCGCGCAGCCAGTGCCTCGGCAAAACCGCGACAGGTTTTATCCATCATCTCTTGGCTCATACGCATGCACCTTCAAGTCATATACATCGGTCGTGTGGCAACCGCCTGCTGACCGTATCGATCACATAATGGTGCTAAGTCTAGCCCATAAGCACACGAGCGTCAGCGCACCTGGCCATCGCGGATTTCTATGGCACACGATAGACCATGCCAACGCAAACATGGGACACATGGCTCACCTTTCGGGACTTCCGGACGTCACAAACTGGGACATATCTATAAACAAGGAACCTGTTGGGGCAATGCCCGCGTACACGCGTCCCTTTAAAACACCGGGCGCCCAACCCCGGGGAGGGCCGACAGCATCAGCCCTCCCCTCTTTTACGACCGCACATATTGCCACTTGTCGGCGCAATTCCAGCCCCCAGAATGGGACACATGGCCCACCCTTACGAGCCGCTCGCGCGTACAGTAAAGGCAGGTAATCCATGGGCGGTTACAGATCGAGGAGGACACGACCATGAAAAAGAAGGCCTTTGCGATTCTCACCCTCTGCATGAGCCTCTTTGCCGCAGTTGCCCTGGTGGGCTGCGGCGGAAGCGGCGGCGCTGCCGGCAGTGGCGGTGGCGGTGGCGCGGAAAAGCCAGCCGTGGATATGAGGACCGATTTCATCTGGTTTAAGGTCGAGGTCCCCGAGGGCGTCGAGATTACCGATGTTGCCGGCGATACCGCCGACAGGGCCCAGTTTAAGTTCACCGAGAGCGAGCACGCCAGCGACCGCTTCATCCCCGTCTTTGACTCCGACAAGAACGCCGACGAACTGTTCGACTACGAGGCAAAGTGGAAGGCCAACTTTGAGTGGACCGAGAACGATCCCGTCAAGTACAACGGCAAGACCTGGCGCAACGCTTCCTACACTCATTCGGGCGGCGTGACGACCGAGTACTTTACTGAGGCAGGCGGCGGCAGCGTCTACGTGAGCATCGACAACGTCGAAGAGCACAAGGACGCCGTCGAGACCATGATGAAGTCCCTCGAGTTTGCCGACGACATCGCCGAGGCCAAGGCCGAGGCGATGGATGTTAAGCTCGACGACATTGAGATCAAGCGCTAAGCGACTGGCGAGCGCAACGGGAGACACGGACGCAAGGCAAGCAGGCGACGGTGCCCCAGCGCTTCGTACCAAGGGAGGGCCGGAAAACCGACCCTCCCTTTCTTAATGTCAAAGCAGTATAGTTACAAAAACGAGCGCATAACCGCACCCTGCGAATGGAGGAGTTATGACCGAACACCATGCCATCAGTCGCCGAGCGTTTACGCTGGGCCTAGGACTCGCAGCGCTGTCGCCGCTGGCAAGCCTGCCCGAAACCGCGGCATTGGGCATTAGCCCGCGGGCAGCCTTTGCGGACGGCACGACCGGGCCAGCGGACAGCCTCAACAAGTTCGTCATTCGCCTTCGCCCCGCGGGCTATCTTCGTACCGCAAGCGTCAACGAAGACGGCAACGTTATCGGCAACGTCTGCCATCTGTTTAATGACGGCACGTCCAGCAAGCTCATCCTTGAGAACGTAACGACCAAGAATGACGATACAAACTGGTATGCTATCCGCACCTTGCTCAATTTCGAAGAGCATAAAAAGACGGGCTACAGCATTTGGTCGGTCGACGGCGACTCGGACAAAGATGGAAAGGTCATCCACGTATGGGGCGGCGAGTATGACAACAAGCCCAGCCGCGCTTTTGCGTTCGAGCGTCAATCAAACGGAACCTATATCATCCGAGACCGCACCGTCGAGAAAAACGACAAGAAAAAAACCATTAAATACCTGGCAATAGAATCGAACGGCAAAGACCAGGACAACAACAAGATCTGCCATAAGAGTGAGAGCATTCCGTGGGAGCTCGAACTTATCGGTTACGACATGGGCAAGACCAATGCCACGGTTAGCAGCCTCGACTGGAAGACATATAGCAGCTACGTCGATGGGCCATGTTGGATGGGCAACGTCCACGACAACAAGTTCCTCGACGAGCTGAGCATCCCGGGTACGCACGATTCGGGCACCTGCAGTGTGGACAACGACACCGAGCCTCAAACCTCGCAAGTAAAATGCCAGCAGGATTACATCCCCACGCAGTTGCTCGAAGGCATTCGCTATTTTGATATTCGACTCGGAAAGGGCGATGACCCCGGCATCGACCACGGAGGTTTCTATCTGTTTAAAAAAGACGGGAACTTTTTGCATCTTTCCGATGTCATAGGCTACTTCACAACGTTTTTGAAGGAAAACCCGACAGAGGCGCTCATCATGCTCGTGTCGCGCGGCAATGACGAGGCCACCGACGAGGGTATTACGACGGCTTTCGCCAAGGTTATGGATGAGAACCCCGACCTGTTCTACACATCGAGCCGCGTCCCCACACTACGCGAGGCGCGCGGAAAGATCGTCCTGCTGCGTCGTTTTAGGCTCGCCGGCAACAGTGTAAGCGGCCACACGTGGGGCCTCGACCTTACCGAATGGGATGGCAAGGCCAAGGCTCACTCCGACAGCACTACCATGTGTCTCATCCAAGACGCGCGGGGCTTTGAGGAGACCGACGACGCCGGCACCAAAGAACCCTATTGCACCAAGGTATACGCCCAGGACAAGTACAAACTCTCGGGAACCGACAAGCTCATCTGGGTCGATAATGCGCTGAAGGAAACGACCGGACGCACGCGCAACACGGTTGACGTCAAGGACGCTGACGGAGCCATGGTGCAAGTCCAGGAGCGTTGCTGGTCTATCAACTACACCAGCTGCACGGGCTTGTCGCACGGAGGCAATCCTTTTACCTCGGCACGAGTAGTCAACGAGCATCTGTATAAGAGCCAGTACATCAACCCCAGCGGCAACGAGAAAACAAACTCGGATTGCCTCAAGCACATTGGGATCATCGCGTCCGACTTTGTTGATTCGGCACTGGCCCGGAGCATCTATCAGCGCAATTACGATACGGAGCACAAGCAGACGGCTTCGTACCACCTCCCGACCCGCATGCGCATGACGTACGGCGGCTCGCTGAGCGAAGCTTCGCTCCAGGGCGGCAAGACCGTTGGCGAGGGCTATTTCCGCCTCGTCGACAGCAGCAATGTACTCAACGTGGCGGCTTCGGGCCATGCGTTTGCCATCGAATATGTGGATGTCGACGCCCTGGGCAACGAGACCGTTACGGAACTGCAGGGTTCCGTGCCTATCGATATCGACCCGCGCGCGCTAACGCCTCATTTTGAGGGGCTCGAAGGCCTTAAGGCCGGCGAGGACGTGCGTGCTAAGATTGCGGCATCGCTTGAGGGCAAGCTCGAAAACGATGCCTGCGCGGCGCAGTTGGAGTTTATGCACGATGCAAACGGCGCGCCGGACACGGCAATGGCCGAGGGCGAAACATTTGCCGCAGGAACGTACTGGGTGCGCGCGAACGGTCTCTTGGGCGACGCGGCGCAGAACTACACGCTCGCCAGCGACGGGGCCGCGAGCTTTACCGTCGCGGCCTCGGGCAGCGCAAGCGGCACCGGCACCGGCACTGGCGCCAACGCGGGCAGCGCGGACAAGAACGGTAAGGGCAACAAGGGCAAGAGCTCGGGCGGAAAGCTCGCCGACACAGGCGACGGCTCTGGCATTTCCGCTGGGCTCGCCGCTGCCGCCGTAGCGACAACAGTCGCCGGCGCGGCGTTGCTTGCCAACGACCGTGAAGGCAGCGAAGGCGCTAGCGAATAAGCTGGCCGACCTTTTAGACACATCGACTCAATCGGGGGTGGAGAATATCGTTCTGCACCCCCGATTTTACCTTGGCCCGAACGCCGACGTCGGCTACATCACCATGTTCAACGCGTTCACGAATTCCTGGGCCTTCGCACGGCTGCTCAGACTAAAGACACAGGCAGTCAACAGCCGATTGCGCAGGAAAACGTCACGACCTTTGATTCTGTTGACACCCGTGATGTCCTTAAGGTAAACGATCTCGGTATGCTTGCCACCGAACGTACCTTTCTTGAGCACCTCGATACGGTTGGGGAAGATCTTGACGTCTTTAAACCTGCCCGAACCTTTGTCCTGGAACAGCGGCGTGTTGTTGTCCATGCGCGTCACTCCCATGGGTTGAGTTTAATCAGTCCCTGCCATCACATTTTAGTCGCTTCGAGACCTCCTCGCGAAGGTACCGGGCAGCATCGCAATTCGTGTCCGCACGAGGCTTTAAACTAAATGCAATAAAGATGCACTCCTCAAGAGGAAAGTGGGGCGATATTGATGGGTGAACTGGTCAACCGCAGAGAATCGGCTATCGTGCCCGAAGGTTTTTACAAGCAGGTCTCCTCAATTCTCAACGCCGCTCGCGACAAGGCCTATACCGCCGTTAACTTTGCGATGGTTGAGGCGTATTGGGAGATCGGCAAGAGCATTGTTGATGAGCAGGGCGGAGAGGAGCGCGCCAAGTATGGAGAGGCGCTGCTCAAGGCCCTCGCAATCAGACTTACCAAGGATTTTGGTAAAGGTTTTGAAGCAAGAGAGCTGCGCAAAATGCGTCAGTTCTATCTTGCATTTCCAATTCGGGACTCACTGCGTCCCGAATTGAGCTGGACACATTACCGCAGGTTAATACGCATTCCTGACCCCGAAGCTCGCACCTGGTACATGAACGAATGCGCCAACTCTCGCTGGAGCACGCGCCAGCTCGAACGCCAGATCAACACCATGTTCCGCGAGCGCCTGCTTGCCAGCAAGGACAAGGAGGCCGTCACCCAGGAAATCCAAATGAGCGCCCCGGCTCGTCGCCCCGAGGATATCATCCGCGACCCATATGTACTGGAGTTTTTAGGTTTCTCGGACGATACTGCGTTTCGCGAGAGCGATCTAGAGCAGGCGCTCATCACGCATCTTCAGAAGTTCCTGCTGGAGCTTGGCCGTGGCTTCGCTTTCGAGGCGCGCCAAAAGCGCATCACCTTTGATGGACGCCATTTCTATATTGACCTTGTTTTTTACAACTATCTGATGCGCTGCTTCGTGCTCATCGACCTTAAGACGGACGATCTTACGCATCAGGACCTGGGCCAGATGCAAATGTATGTGAACTACTACACGCGCGAACTCATGAACGAAGGCGACAATCCGCCCATAGGCATCGTGCTCTGCGCGGACAAAAGCGATTCGATCGTCGAGTACACGCTGCCCGAAGACAACGACCAAGTGTTTGCCGCCAAATACCTGCCATATCTTCCAAGCAAGGAAGAGCTGGCGCGCGAGCTGAGTGCCGAGTACCGCGCCATCAACGAAGCGACCAATGGCGAAACGCAAGGGTAGCAGCACGTTGCGACCGAAACCACCGCAGCCGTCGCAGGCGCACTCGCGGTTGCGACGGCTGCTACGAAACAATACCGGTCATGGACGCCGGCAACGACATTCTAGCCGTGGCTGGCGAGCGTGACCTGACAGGCAAAGACGCGGCCTTCGTCTGATGTGGCTCCATTGGTTGCCACAGAAAAGGGCCGGTTGCAGCCGACCCTTTAAGACGATAGCACCTGCGTTGCCCGCGCTTCCAAAGTTGACCGACTGAGGAGCGGGTTCCGCGGCACAACCTGATTTTACCCGGTGGGGCGGCTCTTTTGCAGCCGCCCCACTGTTTATTTACATCTGGCACCCTCAAACAATCAGACGGCAGCCCGCACTCCTGAGAGCCGCCCCGCACCCCCGGCCATCACGTTACGGCAACAACCGGCGCTACTCCCCTACTTCCCAAAGATCGCAGCGAACAAGCCCTTGCGTTTAGGCTTCTCCTCTCGGTAAGAACCCTCGGCCGCTGCTGCCACCTGACGTGGTTGCTCGCCGCCTCCACGGTGCACGATCTGGTATAGGAACGGCGATTTAACGTATTTGACCTCGATGGGCGTGGCATGCACGGTACTTTCGCCGGACAGATGCAGGCTCGGGTTGAGCGGCGCCACAATATGCGTCTCGCGCTTGTCACTAAACACCACCGCGGCCGCGCGGCCCGTCTGGCCGTTCACGGCGATGCGCACTTGCTCGCCATCGCGGCTATCCGACGCCGGACGATCGACAAAGTAGACCGGCACCATAACCAGACCGTCCTTGTGCTTGCGGGCCTTGCGCGCCCAGGTGCGGATGCTCTTTTTATTGAGCCCCAGCACCGCCTCGGCATCGTTGCCGGCAACGTCGAGCGCCAGCTTATCAATGACCACCTGGTCCTTGGTGGACGCATCGACGGAGACAACGCGGAAGTCACCCTCCTGCATGGCAGGATCGAACGGCCCGACCTTGGCAAAGTCCCACGGCTCCAAAATGCCCATAAGGCGAACGTCCAGGTAGTTGGCCCGGGGGTATGCCCAGTCGAGCACCTCGTAGTACACCAGGGTCTCCTTGCTCAGGCCCTTGCCCGGGAAGGACGCCATCATGCGCAGGTCCGCCAGCGCCATGGGGAAATAGAAGAGCATCATGTCATTTTGGATCGCGTCTTCCACGTCATGCCCGGCAAAGGCGTCGGGGTACTGGCGCACCAGTTGTAGCGCGTTGGCACGTGCCTGCTGCGGCGATATCTCACAGGGGATGCCCTGTTCGGGAACGTATTCGGCACCCACGCCCATAGTCAGGCGCTTACTAAACGTGCCGGGCTTGAGCAGGTCGGCAACGCCGATCTTATTGCCGCAGGACGGGCACTCAAACACGCGTTGGGTCGACTCGCCCTCAAAGGACGCGCCGCAGAAGGGGCAGGGAATGCTCACGTGCGTCGCCTCTTGGAACTCCTGCGCCGTGCCGCGGTCCTCCCACAGCAGATGCTCCAGAACCGACTGATTGCGCCAGTACGAATTGAAGAAATACCAGTCCGGGTCCTCTGGGCGCTCGAGCTGCGAGACGTGCGTGAGCTTGAGCAGCCCATCAACCACCGTCAACGGCGTATGACGAATGCCCAAAGCGCTCTTGGGCTCTCCGGCGTCCGCCTGCCATGGGATGACCGTGCCGCAATAGGCGCACTCAAAGCTGCGTTTAGCTTGGTGTGAGTACATAGGACCGCCGCAGTTTTGGCATTTGATGGCAAACATCTCGTCCATGGATACATTCTCCTTTGCGCAGGGGCTGTCGACATTAAGTATGTCGAGCAAACAGGCACATGCCCATACCCATGTGGCCCAAAATGGACCACCTTGGCAGACGGGAAGGCTCGCTCGTTAGCACCGGCAGACTATTGCTGCATTTTCTGAGCATCGGTGCACGGCGCCCCCGCGCGAGCTACACTATCCCTTTAAACATGATTGTGAGGACGACCGCTATGCTATTTGTAAATCGGCTGGTACATACGCTTGTTCCCGGCAGCGAGGGCGAGCCGGTCGATGCATCTTGCCGCACCAACGCGGGCTTTGCCGCAAGCCTCATCTGCATTGGCCTCAACATCACCCTGTGCCTGGCCAAGGGCATCGCGGGCCTGCTCGCCGGCTCCGTCTCGCTTATCGCCGATGCCTTCAACAACCTCTCCGATGCCTCGAGCAACATCGTGAGCCTGCTCGGGTTCCGCCTTGCCAGCCGCCCGGCAGACGAAGGCCACCCCTATGGCCACGGCCGCTACGAATACCTCGCCGGCCTGTTTGTCGCCGTCCTGGTTTGCGCCGTCGGCATCAACCTGATCCTGGAGTCAGCTACCAAGATCATCAAGCCCTCCCCCACCGCTTACACGCTCGTTTCCCTTGCGGCACTGGCTACATCCATGCTCGTTAAGCTCTGGATGGCCGCATTCAACCGCACGTTGGGCAACCGCATTGACTCGGAGACGCTCATCGCCACAGCACAGGACTCCAAAAACGACGTCATCACCTCGGGTTCGGTCTTAGCGGCGGCGCTTATTTCGCAGACGACCGGCTTTGACCTCGATGGCTGGGCAGGCCTGGGTGTGGGCATCTTCATCTGCATCAGCGGCATGGGCCTAGTGCGCGACGCCATCAGCCCGTTGCTGGGACAAGCGCCCGACCCCAAGCTCGTCCAGGCAATTCGCGACAAGATCATGTCCTATCCGCAGGTCTTGGGCACGCACGACCTGATGGTGCACGACTACGGCCCCGGTCGTCAGTTTGCCAGCGCCCACGTGGAGATGCCCGGCGAGGGCGACGCATTTGAGCACCACGAGATTTTGGACACCATCGAGCACGACATCAAGCGCCAAATGGGCATCGATATCACGCTGCACTGCGACCCTATCGCCACCACCGGCGACGACCTGCGCGGCTGGGTCAAGCGCGGCGTCATGCAGATCGACCCCGCGCTTTCCATCCACGACCTTCACGAACACGATGGCTTTGTGTCATTTGACCTTGTGCGCCCCGACGGTTTTGACATATCCGACGAGGAGCTGCTGGAACTCGTCACGCGCATCGTGCACGAGCGCCGGCCCGATGTCTCGTGCGTCGTCACGTTTGACTCGGGCTTTAGCTCGCCCGACCGCCCGGCCGAGCAGCTGTAGCCCCGCTCCGCTCGTCTGCTAGTTTCCCTGCGCGCCCGAGATGCCGTTTTGCAGGGCGTTCCAGGCATCCGTCGCCATGCCGCCCAAGTTCTGCGCGGTATCGCCCAGGTTTTGTGCCGTGTCGCCCAGCTCTTGCGCCTTGTCTCCCAACTCCTGTGCCTTGTTGCTCAAGTCCTCCAGCGTATTGGAGCTCGAACTGTCGGTACCGCTTTGGCCGTCGGACGAGCTGCCCGAGCTGTTCTTGTGCGTGAGTTGAATTTCGAGGTTGCCGTTGTCGTTATAGTAGGCAGAAGTAACGACCCAGTTGGCATCGACGACGGGCGTTGAGCCATCATCAGTCAGGACCACGGCATTCGAAAGATCGGCGCCGCGCGACTTGAGGATCTTCTTGGCGTTGGACCAGTACTGCCCCGGGATATCGCTCAGATCGACGGCGCTAGACGAGGCGGACTCAGTTTGCTCGGCAGTGGTATCGGCCGTTGAACTCCCTCGCTTGTTGAGCATGCCCGACACGATGGCAAACACAACCGACAGCGCAAAGAAGATCGCCAGCACGATGAGGATCTTCTTGATCACGCTCGACGAACGCGACGGCTTCTTCTCCTCGTCCTCGCCATATTGCGGAATCGACTTGGGGTACTCGCGATACGGCTGGCGCGACTCGTAGCGAGGCTGCGCCGTGCGAGGCATATACGTCGTCTGCTGAGGCTGCGGAATGGGATTCTGCGGCAGGTCATCATAGGGATTAGGCGTCGAGGCGGCATAAGAATCCTGCGGCGCGTAATCAAACGGGTCCGGAGCTGCGTTGCTATAGGGGCCTTGCGAAGATGCAGCGTAAGAATCCTGCGCCGTGTCGCCATAGCCCATAACCCGGGTGGGCTCGGCAGAAGGCTGCGTCGCGGCGGGGTCGGTATAACCGGGGTTGGGAACAACGCGGGTCGCATCGGCGCTATCGCCAGCCTGCGCGGAACCGTAGCCGCCCATCACGGTTGTCTTGTCCTGATCCATGCAACGATTCCTTTCCGTCGCGCGTGAGCCTCAAGTTATCCATGCATTCTACCCGCGCAAAAGCCTATGATGGACGGAGCCCGTCGGTATCTACAAGACATGCGCGGGCCTAAGGATCAAAAAGCCCCGCCGGGCCTTGTGGGCGCGGCGGGGCAAGCAAGCAGCCATGCGCAGCGAGCTTAGAACAGGCCGGTGATGTTGCCGTCGTTGTCGACGTCGATATTCTCGGCCGCGGGGACCTTGGGCAGGCCCGGCATGGTCAGAACACTGCCAGTCAGTGCGACTACAAAGTGGGCACCGGCAGAAACCTTGAGCTCGCGCACCGTGATGCGGAAGTTCTCGGGAGCGCCCAGGGCCTTGGCGTTGTCGCTAAAGCTGTACTGCGTCTTGGCCACGCACACCGGCAGGTTGCCAAAGCCGTTCTCGCGCAGCTCGGCAAGCTGGCGCTTGGCGGCCGGCGTAAAGTCAACGCCGTCGGCGCGGTAGACCTTGGTGGCAATGGCCTCGAGAGCGTCGGCCACATCGGCGCCGTCCTCATAGGCAAACTTAAACTCACTCGGCTGCTCAATCAGACGCATGACCTCATCGGCCAGCTCGAGCGCGCCCTCGCCGCCCTTGGCCCAGACCTCGGAAAGCTTAACGTTGACGCCGAGCTTCTGGCACTCGGACTCGATGAGCGCAAGCTCGGCCTCGGTGTCCGTCGGGAAGCGGTTGATGGCGACCACGCAGGGCAGACCATAAACGTTCTGGATGTTGTCGACGTGACGCAGCAGGTTGGGCATGCCAGCCTTGAGTGCCTCGAGTTTCTCCTCGTTGAGGTCGGCCTTGGCGACGCCACCGTTGTACTTCAGCGCACGAGCGGTCGCAACGACCACGACGGCGCTGGGGCGAACGCCCGTCATGCGGCACTTAATGTCGAGGAACTTTTCGGCGCCCAGATCGGCGCCGAAGCCGGCCTCGGTAATGGCGACATCGCCAAAACGCATGGCCATGCGCGTAGCCATGATGGAGTTGCAGCCGTGGGCAATGTTGGCGAAGGGACCGCCGTGGACAAACGCGGGCGTGCCCTCGAGCGTCTGCACCAGATTGGGCTTGAGCGCGTCCTTAAGCAACGCGGCCATGGCACCCTGGGCCTTAAGGTCGCGGGCACGGACGGGCTCGCCGGCAAAGCTATAGCCGACGACAATCTCGCCCAGGCGCTCCTTGAGGTCGCTAATGCTCGTAGACAGGCACAGGATTGCCATGACCTCGGAGGCGACGGTGATATCGAAGCCGTCCTCGCGCGGCACGCCCTGAGCCTTACCGCCAATGCCGTCGATGACGTGGCGCAGCTGACGGTCGTTCATATCGACGACGCGCTTCCAAGTGATGCGCTTAACGTCAATACCGAGCTGGTTGCCCTGCTGGATGTGGTTATCAAGCATGGCGGCCAGCAGGTTGTTGGCAGCACCGATAGCATGGAAGTCGCCGGTAAAGTGCAGGTTGATATCCTCCATGGGGATGACCTGAGCCCAACCGCCGCCGGCAGCACCGCCCTTAACGCCAAAGACGGGGCCGAGCGAAGGCTCGCGCAGGGCCACGGCACTCTTGACGCCGCGACGACGCAGGCCATCGGCCAGACCGATGGTCGTGGTGGTCTTGCCCTCGCCCGCAGGCGTTGGGTTGATAGCGGTCACGAGGACGAGCTTGGCCTGGTGATCGGTCGGCTCGTTGAGCAGTGAATAGTCAACCTTAGCCTTGTCGAAGCCGTACGGAATCAGGTGCTTTACGTCGACGCCGGCGTTCTTAGCCACCTCGGTAATGGGCAGCGGCGTGACGGAACGTGCGATTTCGATGTCAGTAGGCATGGGCGGTCCTTTCGTTACCGAATGAGAAAAAGACCAATTCAGCATAGCACGGGCGCGCAATAGTAAAACGCCCATAACCGATGAACGGCGATATGTTTACCCGATGCCCAGCGATAGCCCAACAGCCCGCCAAAACAAAGCGCCCTAAACGGTAGGTTCAATCCCCAGGTGCTCAAAGGTGCGAAGGGTTGCCTGACGGCCCTGCGGCGTACGAATCATCAACCCGCATTGCAGCAAATAGGGCTCATAGACATCCTCGAGCGTGCCCGGGTCCTCGCCCACCGCGCTGGCAAGGGTCGTAAGTCCCACGGCACGACCGGAGAACGTCTTGGCGAGCGTCTCCAAAATGCGAATATCCATCCAGTCCAGACCGAGCTCGTCGATCTCGAAGAACTCGAGCGCCTGACGGCAAATATCAAGCTCAATGGGACCGTTGCCACGCACCTGCGCATAGTCGCGCACGCGCTTGAGCAAACGGTTAGCCAAGCGCGGCGTGCCACGCGAGCGTGAGCCGATCTCGAGCGCGCTCGGATGGTCTATTGTCACACCCAGGATGGACGCCGAGCGTGTCACAATCTGCGCGAGTTCTTCGACCGTGTAGTAATCCAAGCGATATGAAATGCCAAAGCGGTCGCGCAGCGGGCCAGTCAGCATACCCGAGCGGGTCGTTGCCGCCACCAGCGTAAACTTGGGGATATCCAGGCGAATCGATCGTGCGGCCGGGCCTTTACCGATCACGATATCGAGGGCAAAGTCCTCCATCGCGGGGTACAGGACCTCCTCGACCGAGCGGTTGAGGCGGTGGATCTCGTCGATAAACAGTACGTCACCCGGCTGCAAGTTAGTAAGAATGGCTGCCAGGTCGCCGGTGCGCGCGATAGCAGGGCCACTCGTGGTCTTGATCTGAGCGCCCAGCTCGTTGGCGATAACCGTAGCCAGCGTGGTCTTGCCCAGACCCGGAGGGCCCGAGAAGATCACGTGGTCGAGCGTCTCGCCACGGCTCTGCGCCGCTTCGATCAACACGCGCAGGCTCTGCTTGATATGCTCCTGGCCGCAGTAATCGTCCAGGCGCTGGGGGCGCAAAGTGCGATCGACATCGAGGTCCTCGGCCGTCAGCTCCGAGCCCACCATGCGTTCACCGTGCGCCATGGATGCCGCCGGCGAGTTGCCAGGCGTCGCCCACAGGTCCTGAGAGTCATCGGCTTCCCACATCACGCATCCATTCCGAGTCGCTTAAGCGCCGCGCCGAGCAGATCCTCGACACGCATATTCTGCCCATCATACCCGCTCAGGGCAACATCGGTCTCCTGCGGGCTAAAGCCCATGGAGAGGAGCGCCGCACGGGCGTCATCGATGGCCGAGGGAGCGGCAGCGGGGACCGGCATCGCAACCTGCCCCGGGATCACGTCGACCGGCACAAAGCCCTTGTCCTTGGCAAAGGTGCTCTTGAGTTCCAGGATCAGGCGCTGAGCTGTCTTTTTGCCCACACCGGGTACCTTGGCCATGCCCTTGTCGTCCTCGGTCATCACCAGTGAATACAGCTGCCCCACGGTATAGGTGGAAAGCACGGCGAGCGCCAAGCGCGGGCCAACGCCCGACACGGACACGAGCCGGTCGAACATCGTGCGCTCATCCTTTGAGGAAAAACCGAAAAGTGTCATGGCGTCCTCGCGCACCTGCATACGCGTGTAGAGGCGGACCTCGCCGCCGGGCGTCGGCAACGTGGCCGCAGTGCTGCCCGAGATGCCGAGCTCAAAGCCAACGCCCGACACATCAACGACAGCAGAGCTCATCGTGGCCTCGACAAGCGTTCCGTGGAGCTGGGAAATCATCAGTATCCGGTTCCTCTCTGTTGATAGAACTCGCCACCGGTGAGGGCGCGGGTGCGGCTGAGGTTTACGTGGCAGATGGCGCAGGCCAGGGCATCGGCGGCATGGTCGGGATGCGGGTCGTGGTCGAGCTGTGTTAGCGTGCGTACCATGTAGGCGACCTGCCGCTTATCTGCGGCGCCGGTACCCACCACAGCCTGTTTAATCTGCATGGGCGTGTACTCGCCAATCTCGAGCGCGCACTCCGAAAGTGCCACAAGCGCAGCGCCGCGGGCATGCGCCGTAGGGATGGCCGAGCGAACGTTGGCGCCAAAGTAAATGCTCTCGATGGCAGCGGTATCGGGTCGATAGCGTTCGACAACGCCCTTGAGGTCGCGGGCAATATGCGACAGGCGCACCGCGAGCGGGCTGCCCGCGCTGGTCTCGATACAACCGTAGGCGCGACAGCGAACCTCGCCACGCCGCTCCTCGATAATCCCCCAACCCGTATGAGCCAAACCGGGGTCAATGCCCAAGATAACCAAGCCGACCTCCCCTCGCCACAAGCGCAGCGCAAGACAACGCCCCGCGCACTATTCACGAACGTCTGTTCTAGAATAACACAACGGGGTCAAGATGCTTAGTTGAAGTATCAGGGTTGGGAGCAAATCCCATCCCCAGTTTAGTTCTGCGAGAAAAAGGGAAACTGACGGGGATCCACCGGCGGATGCGGCATCGGACCACCCTGGGGACTACCTTGCGAGCCGCCCTGACCGCCCATCATCTTATCGATGGCGTCCTGAACCTCGCCCTCGAATTTTTTCATTCCCTCGTGCAAACGACGCTGACCGTCCTCAGAGCGCAGCTCCTCCATCTGCTCGGGCGAAATACCCAGTAGCTCGCCCAGCACGCCCATCATCTCGTTTCGCATGCGCTCGCTCGTATCCTCGTCAGCAAAACGGCGCACCTCGGCGCGCGCCAGCGAATCGACCGACATACGCTCCTTGCCGTTAAGCCCCAGGTCGGACCACGCGAGCATGTACGGCCAAGAGCGCTCGGCAAACGAGCGGGACGAGACGATCGGTGCCGTCGGCAACATGCGGCGGGCAGCCTCACCCTGTCGAACGAGCATCAGCAGCAGCGAGCAGGCCTCAGGCTTGCCAGCGGCCATCGAGATATCGTCGAAAGATCGATTGCGGTCCACATGCGCCTCGAGCGCGCCATCGACCTCACCCGGCTCAAGCCCGCCGAGCAGCTGTGCCGCGCGGTCGAGCATATCGACCGGACCGTCGAGCGTCGAGAGCGCCTGCGCCAGCACGCGCTCCATACAATCTTCCACCACGTTGAGCGTCACGAGCTCTTGGGGCACCACGGCAGACGTGCGGTTGCGCACGCGCGCCACAAACTCAAGCGTCGACAGGTACACATCGCCAAAGGGCGCATAATCGCCCTGGTAGCCGCCGCAAAGCGCCGGCGCCGCCAGCGCGTACTCAGTTTTGGACAGCGGGCTCAGCGCCATCGCACCCAACTCGAGCGCCGTGTCCTCCAGCATGAGGCCCAGCGTACGCGAGCGCAGACGCTCGGCATCGCCCGCCGACACGTCGCGATCGAGCACACGCGCCGCATCCGGCGCATCGCGCTCGACGGTGCGAATGTGCAGACGCTCGGCGATGGCGCGGACGGCGGCACAGCGGGCAGCCTCGGCCTCTTCCTGCGCCGGCGTAAAGATACGGTTGCGCCCCAGCACCAGGCCAATCACATTGCGCGGGCCCAGAGCGTCGACGGCCAGCGCCGCCAGCAGGGACGACGGCAAGCCGCCCTCGAGTGCCACCACAGCACGCGACGCACCGTGGGCTCGGGCGTTGTCGCGCACGGCGAGCACCAGCGCCTGCCACAGCCACTCCTCGGAACGGAACTCGGGCAGTTCGTGATCTTCCAGGGCATCGAGCATCACGCCGCGTTGAATCTCCTGAACCAGCAGGCTCTCCTCAAAGCACGGCGCCTGGGCCACCACGCGCCCGCAGTCGTCGAGCACAAACGATCCGCCGGTATACACCGACTCGTCATAGGCGCCGACCGGCGCCATGCAGGCAAACCACACGCTGCGCTTGGATGCGATCTTGCGGTAGGCGCCGCTGCGAACGGCGGCAATGGCGGCAGTCTCGCGGTCGGTCATGTCAAACGCGTTGAATTGGAAATACGCGATGAGGTCGACGCCGGTCGGCAACATCTCGAGCTCGCGGTCCAAGTCAAAAATCACGGCGATGCGCACGCCGTCCACGTCGAACACCGGCGGCGCCCAACGCGTGTCGTTGTTCTCGCCACGCTGCAAGGCAATGCTCGAACGCGCCGGCACCACATGACCATCCTTGAGCATCATGTAGTCGAGCAGTGGCTGGCCCTCAAACGAAACCGCCGCGGGCACGATGCAGATCATGTCAAGCTCCTGGATACGCTCGGCGACACCAGTCAAGCCGGCAAGCATGTCGTGCTCAAAGTCGGCAGCGCCCACCAGGCCACCGGGCATGGCGCCCATAAAGAGCGGAGCCGGAACGCACAGCACGCGCGCTCCGCGCTCGTGGGCCAGACGAGCCTGGTCCTCGATGCGGCCGCAAATGCCCTCAATATCACCCAGGCGCATATCGATCTGTGCAAGCGCGAGCTTCATGGCTCAGCCCTTTCCTTCGTAAACCATCGAAATCGTAGTAAAAGCGCCGGCCGCATAATGCAGTCGGCGCTTGCATGTGCATATGCTAGCTATGATACCCCGAGCGGGGGCGCGCTCCTAGAATGTCGCGGACCACAGCCCGTGCAGGTTGCAGTAGGCATAGACGGTACCGGTCTTAGAGCCGCCCGCGAAAAACGTCGCGGGTTTCATGCCGGGCTCAAGGTAATGGACCTCTAAGCGGCCCTCGGCCTCAAGGGCGATCCACTCAATGTAGTGCTCGGGCAGGCTGGGGTGCTCGACCGAGCCAACGCGGGCGCGAATCACGTGACCGTCGCGCTCGGTCTCGACAACAGGCACGTGCTTCTCGTGCGCCGCGTCCTCAGTGTTTGCGGTCAGTTCCGTGCAACCGGCAGGGGTCGCAACGTCGTCGCCAAGGGCAGCGATGAGCTTGCCGTCGGGGTCCTTAAAGAATTTCGCCATGATGTTCTCCTTTGCTGATGTGCCAATGTTCTTGATGGTTCTTATGCCCAAAGGCAGACAAACCATCCACGGCATTGCAAATGAACACATAACGAATCAGGCAAGCGGTCGGGCCAAAATGCGTCGACCGTCCTGCCCGCTCCAGCAGTCCCACCCCGCGCGCGGCTAGCGACCGTCACCGCCGAGCAGTGCCAGAACATCCTCGCGCGTGAACAGTGCCGACGAGATGCCGTCGCCGCCGAGCACGCTGTTGACCAGATCGCGCTTGGACTCCTGCATCTGCATAATGCGCTCTTCGATCGTGTCCTTGGCGATGAGCTTGTACACGGTCACGGTGTGTTGCTGGCCAATACGGTGGGCACGGTCGGTCGCCTGGTCTTGCGCCGCCACGTTCCACCACGGGTCATAGTGGATGACCACGTCGGCGGCCGTCAGGTTCAGGCCGACGCCGCCCGCCTTGAGCGAGATCAAAAAGACCGGCACCTCGCCCGCTTGGAACTGCGCGACCATCTTGGCGCGGCTTTCCTTGGACGATGCGCCCGTGAGCTTAAGGAAGCCGATGTCCTCCTTGGCCAGGCGTTTGCCGATAATATCGAGCATGCCCGTGAACTGGCTGAACAGCAGAATGTGATGCCCGCCGTCGAGCGCGCCATGCACGAGCTCCATGCAAGCGTCGAGCTTAGCGCTCCCGGCCTTGTAATCCTCGTAGTGCAGATGCGGGTCGCAGCAGATCTGCCGCAGCTTGGTGAGCTCGGCGAGCACCTTGAGCTTGTCCTTCTTGAACTCGTTGGCTTCGCGATGCTGCACCTGCTGGGCGATGCGGTCCTGGTTGGCCAGATAGAGTTTGCGCTGCTCGCCGGTGAGCTGCGCCATGACGGTGTCCTCGATCTTCTCGGGCAGGTCGGCCACCACGTCTTCTTTGACACGACGCAGCACAAACGGCGACACGAGCGCCTGCAGGCGAGCGGCGTTGTCGCCCTCGGCATGCTCGACTGGGCTCTCAAAGCGCTTGGCAAACGACTCTCGCGTGCCCAAAAGGCCTGGCATCAAAAAGTCGAAGATGCTCCAGAGCTCGGACAGGCGGTTTTCGATAGGCGTGCCCGTCAGGGCAAAGCGCACGCCGGCCGGCAGGCGCTTTGCAGCGCGTGCCACCTGCGTGAGCGGGTTTTTAATGTACTGGGCTTCGTCAAGCACCACGCGGGCAAAGTCCTGCTCGGCATACTCGTCGATATCGCGACGCATGAGGTCATACGACGTCACGACCACGTTATGCTCAGCGGTCCCGGCTATCTGCACGCGGCGCTGCGCCTTGGCGCCCACGATGGCGCACACGTCGAGCGAAGACGCAAAGCGCTCCAGCTCGGCAGTCCAGTTGTACACGAGCGACGCGGGGCAGACCACGAGCGTGGGCTTGGTGTCCCCCGCCTCCACGCGCGCCAGGATATGGGCGATCATCTGCAGCGTTTTGCCCAGGCCCATGTCGTCGGCCAAAATACCGCCAAGGCCCAGGTGCTCGAGCGAGCCGAGCCACTGGTAGCCATCGACCTGGTAGCCACGCAGCGTGGCCTTAAGCGAGGCGGGCACCGTAAAGTCCATCTTGCCGAGCGTGTCCAGACGCTCGACGGTACGGCGGAACGCAGCGTCGCGATCGGCCTCGAGCGCGGGCGTGCGCGCGAGCATGCTATCGACGAACAGGGTGCTCGACGCGGGTAGCGACACGCCGTCGAGCAGGTCGACGGCATCGACGCCCAGGTCCTCGGCGAGGCCAAACGCAGCTCGGGCGCCCTCGTCCAGGCGAATGATGTCGCCCGACGTAAGGCGCGCAAACGTTTGATGGCGCTTGTAGGAGTCGAGGTAGATGGCAAGGTCTGCCGCCGAAAGGCCGCTCGCGCCCAGCTCGACGTCGAGCAGGTTGCTCTTGACGGTCGCACGCACCGAAAGCTTGGGCGCAGGGCGGACCGAGACCTGGCGCAGGCGGTCGCTGAGCATGACCTCGCCCAGCTCGGACAGGGCAGACAGGCCCTCGGTCAGCAAGTGGAACAGGCTCTCGTCATCGCGTTCCTCAAACGCCAGGCCGCCCTCGTAAAAGTCGAAATACAGGGCCGCCGTGTCCATGACGCGAAACTCTGCCACCTCGTCGCGCGACGGCACGCCCGGGCGCTGCTCTTCGAAGGGACTGCCCGGAGCGCCCAGGCTAAAGAGATCTGCCGACCAGTCGCCGTAGGTAACCGTAATTTTGCAGGTCACGAGTCCATCGTCGACGCCGATCGCCATGGCAAAGCCCGGCTCGGGCGCCACGGTGTCGAGCGCAGCGGGCGCGGTAAGGTCGGTGTAGTCGCGCAAAATGGGCAGCGCCATACGACAGAACTCCCCCACCTGGTCGGCAGCGATATGGACCGGCGTGCGACAGGGCAGCAAGCGCGATAGGAACGGCGCCGCATGCTGGGAAAACGCCACATCGGCGCGGCGCGCACGGCGGGTGTCGACCAGATAGGCAACGTCGCCCGAAGCAAAGCAGTATGCATCGGCCGGCAGGCGCAGATCGTAGCTGCCACCAGCCGCCGGCGCAATTTTGGCGGCAAGGAGCGGTGGGCGCTTACACAGAGCCTCGTCTTCCCCTTCCGGAGGCACCTCAACCGCCACGTCATAGGTGCGATGCGTCGTCGTCCCCCGCGACCAGGCGGGCTCAAAGGAGATGGTCTGGCCGCGCAGCAGGTCCAGCACATATACGATGCTATGCTCGGACAGCGGCAACTGACGCTCGGCGACAAAACCGCTGCGGGCAAAGTCGTACGACGCCGAACGTGAGCTTGTGATGTCATCGAGATAGGCAACTGTCGTCACAACAAGGTTGAGCAGCTTTGTCGACACGTCTTCGAAGGCTTCGGGCGTATGGACAAACGTGAGCTTCTTGCCGTACGAGAAGGTGCCGCCTCGGACATAGGCGTCGGCCATGCCGTCGATATCCTTGACCACGTAGGACACCGAACCGCAGCGAATGCGGAACTCGAGCGCCCAGCTAAAGCGGTCGGCGAACAGCGGATTGTAGTACGGCACCAGCGAGGGCTCCAACACCGCCTTGGGGGCATCGGGATCCACACTGCTGGCGAGCTTGCGGCGCATGCTCGCCAGCTCATCCATGCGCGCGTCCGAAAGATCGGAGAGCGCCGCCATGAGACTGGGGCTCGTGGGGACGGGCGCCGGAAAGGGAAAGTTGGGATTGACGGCCGGCGCTTTGGGCGCGGTGCGCGCGGGCTGTTTCGGCTGCGCCGTAAACGTGCGGACCGGCGTGCGCAAACCTTCGACGGGCTCGGCGCCGCTGGCATCCAAATACGCCAGAGCCGTGGCAATAGCGTGCTTGCACATACCGGGGTAACGATAGGCGGCGGGGCAATCGCAGTCGTAGTCGATCACCTCGTGCTCGTCCATGTCGAGCGCCACGTGCGTCTTGTACAGGTCGCCGCGCGAACCGCGCACCGAGCCCTCAACCGTCACGTTTTTGGAGAAGCGTGAGCCGCTGTCCTCAATCGACAGCACGGCGCCGTTGAGCATGAGCGAGCGACCCTTCATAAAGGTGCCGCTCAGCGCCGCCTCTTTCCGGAGCGCCTGCACAAACGTCCCCTGCGCCATCACTTCCTCCAATCTCACCCGGGGTAGCTTAGATAACCGTCACGCGACCCTGGTTACCCACAATCGCCTTTGCCTCGGCCAGCAGCGGAATCGAGCGCGCGTTGACCTTGGCCGGCACCTCGGCACGTAGCACGCGCCCGTCCACCTGCTCGATAAAGATCTCCACGCGGTCGCCGCCCGGGTTGGCGGTAAGCACCGTGGCAAGACGCGCCATATTGCCCTGGCTAAAGCGGCTGTTGGGCACCATGACCTCAAACACCTTGGGCTTGTTGTTCTCCTCGTTAAGCTCGAGCGGCACGATCTCCTGCGCGATGATCTGGTCGCCGCGGTCCGAGCGCTCGAGCTTGCCCTTAATGCGCACAAAGGCATCGGACAGCTGCGCGCCGGTCTCGGGATCGACCTCGCCGTACAGGTACCCCTCGGCCTCCTTGTAGGTCTTGGGGAACACGACGACGGTGGCCTCGCCTTCCATGTCCTCGAGCTGCACGATGCCCATGGGGTCACCGTTTTTGGTCACGCGCTTGGACACGCTCGAGACCATGCCGGCCCACCACAGCGCCTTGCCCTCGGGAATTTCCTGGTTGATGGTGCCGCCCGTAGGATTCTGAACTTCGTAGCCGGTGTCGATCTGCGAGAACGAGAAGTCACGCGCCTTGGCTAGTGCATACTCAAACGGGCGCAGCGGGTGGTCCGAGACATAGATGCCCAGAACCTCCTTCTCCTGACTCAACTTGAGGTGGCGGTCCCATTCCTGGCCATCCGGATCGGGCACGCTCACCTCAAAGCCCGAGCCCTCAACGTCGCCAAACATATCGAAGAACGACGTCTGGCCGCTCGCGCGATCCTTCTGGCGCTTTACCGCGGCATCGATGATGTTCTCGGGGTTGTTCTTGTCCACAAAGTGCATCATCTGGCGACGCGGATACCCCGTGGAGTCGAAGGCGCCTGCCTTGATGAGCGATTCGATCACGCGGCGGTTGGCCTGGCTCGAGTCCACGCGCTCGACAAAGTCGTGCAGCGTCTTAAACGGGCCGCCCGCCTCGCGCTCGGCGATAATCGCCTGCGCCACGCCGGTGCCCACGCCGCGGATGCCGGCCAGACCAAAGCGCACGCCCTCCTTGGTAGCCGTGAACTCGGTGCCGGACTCGTTGACATCTGGCGACAGCACGGGGATGCCGTCGTGACGGCACGCCGAGACGTAGTGCACGATCTTGTCGGTCTTGCCCGTATAGGACGTCAGAACGGCCGCCATGTACTCGTGCGGATAATGCGCCTTGAGCCACGCCGTCTGCATAACCAGGATAGCGTAGCCGGCGGAGTGCGACTTGTTGAAGGCGTAAGACGCGAACTCGAGAACATCGTCCCAAATCTTCTGGGCGACCTCGCGCGTGTAGTTGTTCTTGATAGCGCCATTCATCCAGTGGTCGTAAGTGGTCTCGTCCGAGCCATCCTCCCAGTGGAGCACCGTCGACGTGAGCAGCTTAATCTTTTTCTTAGCCACGGGCTTACGGATACGCGAGTCCGATTCGCCCTTGGAGAAGCCGCACATCTCGACGGAGATGAGCATAACCTGTTCCTGGTAGACCATGGTGCCGTAGGTTTCGCCCAGGATGTCGTCCAGACGGTCGTCGTAGGAGACAGCCGGCTCCTTGCCGTTCATACGGTTGATGTAGGACGAAACCATGCCGGCGCCCAGCGGGCCCGGGCGGTACAGGGCGATCAATGCTACGACATGCTTGTACTCGGTGGGCTTCATGTTCTTGATCGTGGCCGTCATGCCGGCGGACTCGACCTGGAAGACGCCGGCGGTGTGGCCGGAGCCCATGAGCTTAAAGATCTCGGGGTCGTCAAAGGGAATCTCTTCCTCTTTGATGTCGATGCCGAAGTTCTTTTTGATGTTGGCCTTGGCCTTGGAGATAACCGTCAGCGTACGCAGGCCCAAGAAGTCCATCTTGAGCAGGCCCATGTCGGCGACGGTATGGCCCTCGTACTGGGTAATCTCGACGCCGCCCTTGGTATCGAGCTTGGTGGGCACGTGCTCGTTGACGGGGTCACGGCAGATCAGAACGGCGCACGCGTGCACGCCCTCGCCACGGGTGAGGCCCTCGATCGAGAGCGCCGTGTCGATGATGCGGCGGGCGTCGTCGTCCTTTTTATAGGCCTCGGCAAAATCGGGGTTAAACAGATCTTCTTTGCCGGGCTGTTTGTCGAGCACCTGCTTGAGCTTGACCTTGGGGTCGCTCGAAACCATCTTGGACAGGCGCTGGCCCATGTAGACCGGGTAGTCCAGGACGCGCGCGGCGTCGTTGATGGCCTGCTTGGCCTTGATGGTCGAGTAGGTGATGACGTGGGTGACCTTCTCGGGGCCGTAGAGCTGGCGAACGTGCTCCACGACCTCGAGGCGCCGCTCATCGTCGAAGTCCATATCGATATCGGGCATCTCGGTACGCTGCGGGGACAGGAACCTCTCGAACATCAGGCCGTTCTCGAGCGGGTCGAACGCAGTGATGTTCATGGCGTAGGCGACGATAGCGCCGGCGGCCGAACCACGGCCGGGGCCGACGCCGATGCCGTTGTCCTTGGCCCATTGCACGTACTCGGCAACAATCAAAAAGTAGGCGGCAAAGCCCTTGTCGCAGATGACCTTGTATTCGTACTCAAAGCGCTCTTTGATGTTGACGCCACCGATCTCGCGCGTGGCCCAGTCGTCACCATAGTGCTGGCGCAGGCCCTTCTCGCACTCGCGGCGGAACTGGCTCTCGTGCGTCTCGCCGGGATCGAGCAGCGGGAAGCGCGGCAGGATGATGGAGTCCCAGTCGAGCTCGACGTAGCACTTGTCGGCAATCTCGAGCGTGTTGTCGCAGGCCTCGGGGCAATACGGGAACATCGCCCGCATCTCCTCCTCGGTCTTCATGTAAAACTCCGAGCCGGTCATGCGCATGCGGTTGGGGTCATCGACCTTGGCGTTCATGCCAATACACATGATGACATCCTGCACGGGCGCGTCCTCGCGGCGCAGGTAGTGGAAGTCGTTGGTGGCGATGACCTTGACGCCCACCTGCTTGGCGATATCGATGAGCGTGCGGTCCATCTGCTCGTCGGTCAGGCCGTTGTCGGTGGTGATGCCGTGTTCCTGGATCTCGATGTAAAAGTCGCCGGGGTCGAAGGTGTCGCGGAAGGTCTCGGCCCACTTGATGGCGCCTTCCATGTCGCCGCGGTCGATGTATTTGGGGATGATGCCCGCGATACAGGCGCTCGTGCAGATCATGCCCTTGGCATGGCGGCGCAGGTTGTCGAGCGTCACGCGCGGCTTGTAGTAAAAGCCCTGCACGGCGGCCTCGGAGACCGTTTGCATCAGGTTGACGTAGCCTTCCTGGTCTTTGGCCAGGAGGATCATATGGTAGAGCTCGGGCTTGTGGTCGCGGGCAAGGGTCTCGTCCGGCGTAAAGTAGACCTCGCAGCCAAAGATGGGCTTGATGACCAGGGGCGGTTTGAGCTCGTCGATGTTGCCCTTCTCGTCCCACATGGCCATGTCTTTGACGTACTGGGCATGCTCGCGCGGGTTTGCCTCGGGGTCGGGCTCCACCAGCTCGTCGCGGCGGTCCTTTTCCAAGAAGGCCTTGTCGTGGCTCCAGGTTTTGTACTCGGGCGTGTTGTGATTGACGGCGTCGCAGGCCAGCGCCAGGTCGGGCACGCCATACATGTAGCCGTGGTCGGTAATGGCCACGGCGGGCATGCCCAGCTCTACGGCGCGGTTGACCATATCCTGGATACGGGTTGCGCCGTCGAGCATGGAGAAAACAGTGTGATTGTGCAGATGGACGAATGCCATGTGATGAGCTCCGATGCGGGTTCGTGTTCTGACTGAACGATTTTACCGCACGGCGCGGACGGCACCCGAACCTAGCCAAACCAACACGGCTCCTCTTGCAGTTGCGGTGAAATACGGACTGTTTGGCGGCTTTTTTGGCCAAAACAGTCCGTATTCCACCGCAAGTTATCTGAGGGCTAGAAGTTGTAGGTGACCACTTGAGGTTCGGCGGGTTCGACGAAGAGGGTCGGATCCGGCTGCTCCACGCGGACGAACTTGACGGTCACGGCCTCAAAGCCCGCCTTGTGCAACACGTCGGCGTAAACGCGCGCCTGCAGGGCGTGCTTCTCGAGCAGCTGGTCCGGCGTCTCGTCCGGCGTGCCGCCCGTCTTGTAATCAATGACCAGGGCGCGCGACGGATCGGCCGGGTCGGTGGCCAAAGCGTCGATGGCGCCTTCGGCATATGCACCGTAGCGGGCGATGTCCTCGTCCTCGCAGCCCAGCGAGAAGAACGGCACTTCGGCACGAACGCACGGCCACGCGAGCAGATCGGCACGAACAGCCGACTTGAGCCAGCGGTCCAGAGCAACGTCGAAGCGTTCGCGCTGCTCCGGCGTCAGGCGCCACAAGCGCGCCAGTGCATCGGCACGCGCGGCGGGCAGCGCATCGGAACCCATCTCGATCAGCCACTGGCAGGCGGCATGGAACGCCGAGCCCAGCGCCATGGGGTTGCCGGCGGGCTCGACAGCGGCCACGTCCGCATCCGTCATCTCGGAACCATCCGACTCCGCATCATCGCCAGCCTCGTCCATGGGCACACGCGCCTCGGCGGCACGGTCTTCTGTCTCGGCATGGAGCGCCGCGGCGATTGACGAGTAGCTATACGAGTCACGCACCGGAAATGGACAGATGCCCATGCGCACGCCCACTGCCTGGGGATACACAAGCTCAAACGAATCGGGCTTGGGGTCGGCAGGACCAGGGACGATTGTACTGGCCGAATCGTCGGCAGCATCTGCATCGGCATCGCCGCGGACAAGCCTGCCCTCGACATCCAGCGAAGCGTTGGCCTCAAACGCCTGCTCGCCAAAGGTAAAGCCCGCGAGCGAGATGAGCTCGTAGTCGCCCGGCTTGGAGTTGTCGAACACCAAACGGTCGCTATCGAGCTGCGGCATGTCCAGAGCGTCCGTCGGCAGAATGCGGCGCAGGACATCGTAGGTCAGATCCGTCTCGACATCGAAGGTCGGCGCCGCCACCTTGCCGCGGCTCACGCCGGCATCCATCGCCAAGATCACCAGCTCGCGCGCACGCGTCATGGCGACATAGAGCAGACGAGCCCGCTCCTCGAGCGAAAGCTGCAGGTCGTCGTTGCGCAGGCGAACGAATGCCTCGGCGGGAGAACCCGTCGCGCAGACATCCTCCATGAGCTCCGGCGGTAGCCACAGCGACGTGCCCTTGCCCTTAAACGCGTGCTCAAACTGCTTTTTGACGTCGTCGCCCTTCACAAAGGTTCCGTCGGTGAGCTTAACGCCGTCGAAGCGTGCCGGCAGCGCCACGACCTGCGCTCCTCCCTCGACGCGACCCATCTGTGCCGCACCCGAGGGCTTACGCACGCCAAAGCACTCGGCGACCGCCACGACCGGATATTCCAGACCCTTAGAGGCGTGAACCGTCATGATGCGCACCGCGCCGTCGCCCTCCTCGTTGAGGGCACCCGGGGCTTCCTTGCCCGCCAAGAAGCGGTCGAAGGCCAGCGCGATGGAACGCGGCGAGTTACCGAACTCGGCCTCCGCCTCGGCCACGGCGTCGAGCGCCTTGAGCACGTTGGCGGCAATGGCCTTGCCTTCGGGACCGCGCTGTGCCAGACGCACAAACCAGCCGGAGGCGTTGACCACGTCGCGCGCGATGGCGGCGAACGAATCGCGGCCCACGCGACGAAGCGCATACCGCAGCACCTCGCGGGCGCGCGTCACCAGCGGCAAGTCTTGCAAACCCGGCACGTCGAAATCACTCATGATGCCCGCATCGATGTTGCGGCGCGACGTCTCGCCTGTCTGCTCGTCGAGTTTGGTCGCCAGCGCCAGGAACTCCTGGGCGCCGAGCGCAAACATCGGCGAGGCGAGCAGCGGCATAAGGCCCTGCGCCGTATCGGCCGGATTGGCGAGCGCACATACCAGGGCGCGCACCGTCTGCACCTCGGCTGCCTGGGCAAAGACCGAACCACCCGCGATGACGCAGTCGAGCCCCTGGTCGCGGAAGGCCTGGGCGTAGACGTCGGCGTTGGTCATGCGGCCCAGCAGCAGCACCATGCCGCCCTGGGGCTGGCCGGCATCGGCAAGCGCGCGGAATCGCTCGGCGATCGCACGGGCCTTGGCCTGTGTGCGTTCCTGCGTACTGCCGCCGGCAACAAAGAGGGCCTGGCGACGCGAGGCGTCTGCCACCAGCGTGTCCTTGCGGCCGTCGCTCGCCTCAAGATCCAAAAAGCCCTGCATCAGGCCGCCGTCATCGCCGTCGAAGACGCGTGCCACGTAACGCAGTACCTCGTCGTGGCTGCGGAAGTTGCGCACGAGTTTGACGAGTTCGCCGGCAGGGGCGTCGACCACGGCAGTCGCCTCGGGCGCGGCAGACGAGCCCACCTTGCGCTCCTGACGACGGAACACCTCGACCTCGGCGCCACGGAAGCGATAGATGGACTGCTGCGCATCGCCCACGGTGCACAGCGCGCGCTCCCCCGCACCCGTCAGGTAACGGATCAGATCGACCTGCATCTGGTCGGTATCCTGAAACTCATCGATCATGACCATCTTAAAGCGGCCCTCGTACGCAGCACGGATGGCAGGGTAATCGCGCAGGGCCTCGTAAGCCATACGCAGCAGGTCGTTATTATCGAGGGCGGACTGGGCAGCCTTCAGCGCGCGATACTCGGCCTCCACGGAACGGGCCAGGCCCACCAACGCATCGAGCGCCGGGCCACCACAGGCAAGCACGATATTGATAAACGCATCGGCGGCCTCGGCCTTGAGCAGCTCGACCTGCTCCTTGGGGAACGCCTTGCTCGCGCGCGGCATGGTGCACGACATCATGAGTCGCGCCGCATCGACCATGGTCTTGTCGCTCGCCTCGAACGCGTCGATGGCATCGAGCGCCGCCTGCGCCTTCTCGGTCGAGGACTTGCTTGCGCCCAGCGCCGCGCGATAGGCATCGGCGAGTGCCGAGGTATCGGCCTGGCCGCGCGCCACGCGCACGTCGTCCATACCGCCCGACAACTGGCTCGACAGCTCCAGCAGGTCGCGCACCAGGCCCTTGATGGTCGTGCCGGTGCCAAAGGAACCGCCCTCGCCCGCCATGGGATACCAGGCATAGAGGGCCTTGAGCGATGCCGCGAGCTCGGGGGCGGCATCGGGTGCCGTCGCGCGGGCCAGCACGTGCTCAACAGCCTGGTCCATAAGCTCGTCGGTATCGGTGAGCACCGTGAACTCGGGGTCGATGCCCAGCTCCAGCGCATGCGCGCGCAGGATACGCGAGCACATGCCGTGAATGGTCGAGATCCACGCGTCGTCGACGGTCAGTGCTTCCTCGTCCATGCCCTCGTCGATAAGCGCACGGCGCACGCGGTCACGGATCTCGGCCGCGGCGTCTTTGGTAAAGGTAATGGCGAGTACCTGGTCCAGATGCTCGACGAACGGACCGGATTCGGGCGAGAGCGCGTAGACGATGCGGCGCGTGAGGGTAAAGGTCTTGCCCGAACCGGCGCCCGCCGAGACAAACAGCGGACGGTCGAGCGTTTTGACAATCTGCAGCTGTTGCGGCATCAAAGTCGAAAGATCCATGGTCTACACGTCCCTCCTTACAAACGTTCCTTCGTGGTTATACGAGCAGCGCGCATGCGCGGCCTGAGCCGACGTCGGGTCGACGGCGGCAACGTTGCCCGTCTCGAGCTCGCACAGGCGCTCGGCGATGCCGGCCTCAACGCGATCGAGCAGGGCGTCGAAGTCCATGCTGCCACCCTCGCCGGGGAAACCTTTCTTAAGGCCCGGGATGCGACCGTCGCCGCGCTCTTCCTCGAGCAGCTCGGCGCTCGCGGCACCGCGCAACGCCGGCTTGCCGCCCTTGGTCGAAAAGTAGAGCGCCGCGCGGGTGTCCAAATCCAGCGCCCGGCGCATGGCCTGGGCGTAGATGAGCGTTTGGGTATGTGGTGGCAACCAGCGCGGATCGTCGATGGGCGCCGTGCCCGATTCCTCGTCGCGCACCGTAGGGTCGGCGAGCTTAAACTCCTCAACGCCAGTGCGATGCTTGTAGTCGATCACCACGGCACGATTCTCGGCGTCCACGTCCACGCGGTCGATGCGCCCGCCAAGCGGCCAACCGGCATACTCGACCTTGAGCTCGTTGAAGGCGAACTCCAGGTAGCGTGGCGCAAAGGGGGCAAGTGCCTCGGACTCGTAGGCGAGCACGCCTTCCAGCTGCGGCAGAATCTCGGCCACCTGACGTTCCTCTACCGGAGAGAGCGGCACGAGCGGACCCTCGGCACCGCGCTTGCCGGCGTGCTCGGCCAAGGTCTCGTCAAAGACCTCGCGCAGCAGCTCCTGTGCGCGCGGCAGGTTCTCGGGCGTCACGCGCTCCATGCCCTCTTGGGGCAGACGGGCATGCAGATGCTCCAGCACGTCGTGGACAAAGTTGCCCTTCTCCATGTTGCCAAAGCCCGCGTCGATAGACTGGGGCTTGACGCGATACGACACGAACCAGCACAGCGGGCACGTCGAATACGCCTCAATCTGCGAGGCGGACGTCAGACGCGGCACGAGCGGCGCGTCCTCGCCCTCGCCATCGCGACGGCGCAGGACCAGATACGGAATGGCTTCATCGCTCAGATGCTGAGGAGCTTCGCAGGTCACGCGCTCGCGCCTAAAACCTTCGCCTGCAGCGGGATCAAAGTCGGCGATGATATCGCCCTCGCCCACGCGCGTGGGCCTGGCAGCGCCAGCGGCCTCGGCATGTGCCCGCAGCTCGGTCCATACGGCTGCCGGGTAGCACTCGCGCGCCTGGCGATCGTGTGTCACGCGGGCAAGCGCGACCGGACCGCTCGTCGCCTGCATTGCACGGCCAAAGCGCACGCGCAGCAGGGCGGCGGGCTCCAAAGACACGCCGTCGCGGCGCAGCTCGGCCGTCAACGTGGCAAGCGGGCCCTCTTCATGCGAAAGCGGATAGCTGTCCAGGTCGACATCGGCAAACAGCACGGCATCGTAGCCGCCAGGACGCAAAACCGACGCATCGGCAAGCGACACGAAGCGCACTTGCGCCCGTGGCGTGCGGTCGACCTCGTAGGTCTCGTAATCGTAAGCGGTGCTGCGCTTGTCCACCTTAGTTCGAACGCCGTCGAGAACCGGCACGGTCGCGGCCTGCGACACGTCAAGCGCGCGAGCATCGTTCATAAGGATGTCGATGGCATGGCGCAGCAGAGCCGTCTCTGCCTGGCGACGGGCCTGGCCGTCAAGGCCGCCTAGGGCGCGATCGGGCAGCGCCTCGGCAACGGCGAGCATGGCCTTGAGCGCCGTCACGGGTTTGTCGCGCCACAGCGCCTGAAACACGTCCGAGACCACGCATGGCACGTTCTTAAACCAGTTATCTTCGCTAGCGGCCTTGCGGGCGCCCCTCACCTGGCCCTGCACGCTCTGCAGCAGGCTCTTGACGCCCGCAGTGGTTTTGTTGCGCGACAGGCGCATGTTCTTGTCGAAGCCGCGGGCGCTCGCGGCGTCGGCACCCGAAAGCGGGCTATAAATCCAGTCGGTAAGCTCTGAAGCGGGCCACCACTCGGTCTTGGAAGCGGTGCCCTCGTCGGCGGCTTTCATACGCTCGATCAGGTTGGCGAGCGCCGTAAACTGCCTGCCCGCGATGGACTGGGAAAACGCCGTGAACTCAGTCGTCTCGGCCGCAATGTGACGCGCCGCCAGACGAGAGGCGAGTTCGCCGAACAGCTGGGGTGCCCGGGCAGAAACAACGAGCACGCGCACGGGGTCGGCAGAAGCGCCGTCGACCTCGGAACCCCGGCACGTTTTTACCAGATCATCAATTGCGTCCGCATAAGCATGAGCACGGGCATGGGGGCCAGCGACCTCAATAAAGGCAGGCTGAGCGGCGGTCCCGTAAGCGGCATCAGACGCGCCGACACCCTCCCCTAGCGGCGCGATCTCAAACAACACATCGCGTGCATCAAATGCCGTGGCAAGCTCCTCGCGCATCGCCGCCTGCTCGCGGGCAAGCAGCACGACGACCTCTCCCCCATTGTTCGCCACGGCAGACAGCAGCTCGAGCAGACCGTGCGTAAACGACGTGATACCGCGCACGCATACGGCGCGAGTGCACGCCGGCAGGCTATCGGCCAGGACACTGGTCATAATGTCAGCTGCCTCGCAGGGCTCAACCATATCTCGACGGTCCAAACCGCCCGCGTAGGCGCGCAAAAGCTCGAACACACGAGCCTCGGCATCGCTTTTTGGCTCAGGCTGGCAGTTGTCGCCACGGCATCGTTCGGCACCCGTCCCCGCAACGCCCGGCAACACGTCGCGGGCCATGCGCGCGAGCATGCGCACTGTGCCCTGGCTGCGCGAAAGCGGCTGCAGATCGGCATCGTCGAGACGCGTGACCATGTCCGAGAACAGCATCTGGCGCTGCAGGTTGTCGACGAAACCGCGCCCGTCGCCCAAAAGCTCCCAAAGCGAGCGAAGCCACGATGTAGACGTCTTGTAGTCGATACCCAGCGAAACGCCGGCTTCCGCCGCATCATGACGGCACAGGTCGAGCTCGGCAAACGTAGGTGCCAGCAACACGGCACGCCCGTGGCGGACAATAAGGTCGGCAAGCAGCGCCGACTCGGCATCGCTCAAATCCGTGCCGGCATTGGTGGTATAGATTCGAACAGGCATGGTCCTCCGCTCAAACTGTTCGCAATAATCAATGCATCCATCCTACCCGCCCACGCGGACACATTGCCACCACAGCTCCATCTTTTGGTACAAAGCAACCTGGCCCCAACGAACCAGCCGATTGCGGGCATATAAAAACCGCCCCCGGAGGAGCGGTTTTGCACAATTCGTTTTTGTCGCCGGCCTACTCGCCATCCTCCAACTTAATGAGGATCTTGCGGTAGCCACCGTACTCGCCGTTCAGCGCCTTTGAAACGCGGCTCACCGTGGTGGACGAAGCGCCGGTACGGGCCTGAACCTCAACATAAGGCTCGCCCTCGTCCAAATAGCGCGCAACCTGCAAACGCTGAGAAAGGTCGCAAATCTCGCGCGGCGTGCAGATATCGGTCAAAAACGCTTGGATATCCTTCTCGTCGTCCAAAAGGCTAAATGCGTGGACCAGCTGCTTGACATCAGGCTTGTCAAACATGTTCTCGATATTCATCGATCACCGCCAAACCCGCCAAAAGGCATCGAAGTTGATACTGACATCGGGCATCGTTCGCCCGTTCTATGCAATAGGGCAACGCCTGTGGCTTTTGCCCGTAGCAGTGTAGCACACCACCAAACTAAAGCGACAAGACTCTCTGCCAGCGGCGCGTTTTTCAGGACGAACGCCGTTTTGAAATCGAATGCGCACGTAAGCTCCACGAATATTTGCGACAATGGGCGTCCAGGCAAGGATCCGCGTTCGCGCAGCCGTCCAAGTCGCCACGGCAAGCTGCTTCACGCGTCACTAACTCTCCCCGCGCAAGAAAGGACCCCTACCATGCGCTTTATGCTTAACTGGCTCTTTACTTCGATCGCCATCGCGATCGCCACGTTCCTCGTCCCCGGCATCCAACCCTTCGGTTTTGCCGAGGCCTGGGTCTGCTTTGCCTTTGTGGGACTGTTCCTCAACATCGTCGATTCGCTCGTCAAGCCGTTCCTGACGGTCATCTCACTGCCGCTCACTATTATTACGCTTGGTATTTTTCAGCTCGTAGTCAACAGCTTTATGCTCGAGCTGGCCAGCTACCTGTCGGTCAATCTGCTGGGCGCGGGTATCTCCATCGCCAGCTTCGGATCGGCCTTTATGGGCAGCATCCTGGTATCCATCATGCGCAGCATTCTGGACAGCATCGCCGAGGGCTAAAACTGTTCAATACGAACCGTCATATCGACCCAAAACAAAGGCCGCCCATCGCAAAAATGGGCGGCCTTCTTATTTGCCAAGTCTCAAAGGACGAGAGGATCTACCATTTCTACCCCGTCCCCAAATGCAGGTGTGGGTTAGATGACGTAGTCGTAGCCATGGTTGGGAGCGACAAGTTGATCGAGCGTCACGCCGTCGAGGTAGTCGTTGATGAGCTTGTCCAAGTTCTTCCACACGTCGAGCGTGGGGCACTCGTCCGAACGCGAACAGCCCTTGCAGTCGCCGTCCAAGCATGCGACCGGCGCCAGACTACCCTCGGTCAGGCGCAGGATCTCGCCCACCGTGTACTGCTCGGGCGGGCGCGTGAGCACGTAGCCGCCGCCCTTGCCACGCATGCCCGAGAGCATGTTGGCACGTACGAGCGTAGCCAAAATGTTCTCGAGATATTTCTCGGAAATCCCCTGTCGCGCCGCGATCTCTTTGAGCGGGATGCGACCGGCCGCCTGGTGCTCGGCCAGGTCGACCATAACGCGCAGGGCATATCTGCCCTTAGTGGAAACCAACATGTATAGTGCTGCCTTTCGGTCATTTAGTCCGTAGAAATTCTAGCCGAAAAATTGGTTTTGAAAATACCCATTCCCGTCAAGATGGTTAATCGACTCGTAATAATCTTCTATTTCCTATTGCGTTACTAGGCTTTAGTGTCTACTATGCTTGCCAACGGCAAAACGAACAACCTATAAGGTTTGTGGGTTTCGCTGCTACACACACCGTAAAACCACACGGTATCCAGTCATTTGAACACTTTGGAGGTTCATCATGAGCAAGGTTTACACGTCCATCGATCAGCTTATCGGCCACACCCCGCTTCTGGAGGTCACTCACTTTGAGGCCGATGAGGACCTCAAGGCCCGCGTGCTCGTCAAGCTGGAATACTTCAACCCCGCCGGCTCCGTCAAAGACCGCGTCGCCAAGAACATGATCGACGAGGCCGAGAAGGCCGGCAAGCTCGTGCGCGGCGGCGACTACACCATCATCGAGCCCACGAGCGGCAACACCGGCGTCGGCATCGCCTCGGTGGCGGCCGCCCGCGGCTACAAGGTGATCATCACCATGCCCGAGACCATGTCCGTCGAGCGCCGCAAGCTGATGCAGGCATACGGTGCGCAGCTCGTGCTCACCGACGGCTCCAAGGGCATGAAGGGCGCTATCGCCAAGGCAGAGGAACTGCAGAAGGAGACTCCCAACAGCATCATCGCCGGCCAGTTTGTGAACCCCGCCAACCCCGCCATCCACAAGGCCACGACCGGCCCCGAGATCTGGGACGACACCGACGGCAAGGTCGACATCTTCGTCGCCGGCGTCGGCACCGGTGGTACCGTGACCGGCGTGGGCGAGTTCCTCAAGGAGCAGAACCCCGAGATTAAGGTCGTCGCCGTCGAGCCCGCCACCTCCCCGGTGCTCTCCAAGGGCCAGGCCGGCCCGCACAAGATCCAGGGTATCGGTGCCGGCTTTGTGCCCGACGTCCTCGACACCCAGGTCTACGACGAGATCATCCCCGTCGAGAACGACGACGCCTTTGCCACCGGCCGCGCCGTGGGCCACAAGGAGGGCGTGCTCGTGGGCATTTCGTCCGGCGCCGCCGTGTGGGCCGCACTGCAGCTGGCCAAGCGCCCCGAGAACGAGGGCAAGACCATCGTGGCGCTGCTCGCTGACACCGGCGAGCGCTACCTGTCCACGGCGCTTTTCCAGGACTAGGGCCCACTGCCAAGCCGATGAGCTCAAGGCACGCCGGTTTCTCCTCTCTTCTGGCGACCTGAGCCCATCTCGTTAGGGCGTCCCACGAAGCACCCGAACTTGTTACAATGTCTGCGGCGCGGAACCAGCCTCCCGCGCCGCTTTTCTTTTTTGGCCGCATGCCACCAAGGAGAACCTCCCCATGCACAACAAGCGCGTGCTCGTCGCCATGAGCGGCGGCGTCGATTCCAGCGTGACCGCGTACCTGCTCAAAAGCCAGGGCTACGAATGCGTCGGCGCCACCATGCGCCTCACCTGCCCCGCGCCCGATCCCGTCACGGGCATGAGCAAAGTCGACCGCGACATCGCCGACGCGAAGGCCGTTGCCGAGCGGCTAGGGATGCCCCACCACGTGCTCGACCTGCAGCAGACGTTCGACCGCAGCGTGATCGAGCGCTTTGTGACCGCCTACCAGGAAGGGCTAACGCCCAATCCGTGCATCATCTGCAACCGCCACATTAAGTTTGGCGCGCTGCTGGACGCTGCGCTAAATATGGGCTGCGACTATATCGCCACGGGCCATTACGCCAAGACGAGCCAAGCGCCCGACGGCACCTGGCAGCTGCACCGCGGCGAAGATCCCAAAAAGGACCAAAGCTACTTTTTGTATTCGCTTACGCAAGAACGCCTCACGCACACGATCTTTCCGCTGGCGGGCCTGGATAAGGAACGCGACGTGCGCCGCATTGCCGCCGAGCAGGGCTTTGCCAACGCCAAGAAGGCCGAAAGCGAGGACATCTGCTTTATTCCCGACGGCGACTACGCAGGCTATATCGAGCGCCGCTGCGGGCGCCCCGCCGCACCGGGCGACATCGTATGGCGCGACGGCAGCGTGGTTGGGCGCCACAACGGCGCGCTGCGCTATACCATCGGCCAGCGCAAGGGCCTGGGCGTCGCAATGGCACATCCCGTGTACGTGACGGGCGTCGACGCCGCCAACAACACCGTGCATCTGGGCGAAGCCGAGGACCTGACGGCCACCGCGCTCACGGCCAACGACTGGATCTGGAGCGCCCCTGCCGCGCGCATGGAGGCCGAGCTTGACGCCGGCGGCATTCGCGTGGGCGCCAAATACCGCTACCGTCAAAAGGACCAGGCAGCAACCCTTACACGTGGCGCCGACGGGCAAATGCTGCTGACTTTTGACGAGCCGCAGCGAGCCATCGCCCCCGGCCAGGCAGTCGTTATCTACCGCGGCGACGTCGTCTTGGGTGGCGGCACCGTTACGGCAGCTATCAAGTAGCCGCGGGTTTATCGCTGCACGTGTCGAAGTACCTCAACAGCGGCACCAACCTCGATTATGCGACGCTCGAGGCCGCGGCGGATGGCCTCGAGTCGACCCTCCGCCGTGGCCCATTCGCTCTGCGAAAGAATCTCGATCGCCTCATCAACAAATCCGTTGAGCCGCGATGAATCGAACCAATCGAGCGAGTCCGCAAGCGCCAGCTGGACGGAAGGGTCGGGCCCAAACGGCTTAGCGGAAAACCCAAACTCCCCAGCTGCGAGCACGGCAGTTGGTACGTTGTACCACAAGCAGTTACCGCTATCGAACAGCGGAGCAGGTTTTATCTCCAGGGTGTCGACATTACGGATGATGCCGAAGTTTCGCCAATGGCGGTCGCTGTTGGCCAAAAGGGCATCGCAGACAATCATCTGCGACATAGACCTTCTCACAGCGGCCTCATTGGCACCATGCTTGCCAAGGTAGCGACAGTATCGATCGTATGTCGAGTTTCCCCGCTGGCTACCAAGTACGCCCTTAACGTAAACAGCCGGAACGTATTCCTCGCGGCCATCAAGAAAGTCGTCGCACAGGCACACAGGGCCATCGAACATCCGCTCAACCGTATAAGGAACAAACTCACCCTCCGACAGCAAGCGACGATGTAGAGCCGTTGCAACCGCCTCGTTAAAGGGCCGTTGGTCGTCCATGCCGCACCCCTTGACCAGAACGCGAACACCGTTGCGAATCATCCACGATTTAGGAAGCTCGCCCTCGGATGTGTTGTCGGGATTTTTAAGACCGATGCCCTCCAGCCAACCCGAACGCTCTTCGGGCGCCGATCGCTCAAATTCGTTCTCAAAGTAATTGATGTTTTGCCATTTGAGTTCGCCGCAATCGGCCGGCCGCAGCCAATAACAATCCGAAAGCGAGAGACCCAGACACCGAACCGGCACCTCAGTGTCGTTGACAATCCCCAGCTCGCGGTAGCGCGAGATAAGCCCGGGGCGAACATCGGGTACCGACCGATGCCCCCACCACGTGTTGAGCTCCCGTTTATTCACCGTAGGAGAAGAGCTCGAGCACGTGCCAAACGGCATCCTCTGCGCATCGAGTACCTCGGCGATTTCGAAGGAAAACTCGCGCGTCGGATCAAACGAAACACGTGCAACCTCGTAATCGGCGGACATCAGCGTAAACTTGCGCCCCACATCGGCCGCAGGACGGCGTCCACGTTTGCGGACCTTTTGATAAGCGACCGCAGAATCATACTCAACCATCTTCCGTCCGCCCACAATATCGCACGCGAGCGTTCCCGATGCGGCAAGCTGAGATATGCGGGCTTTCGTAACGCCCAACAGGCGGGCAGCATCACCCATAGACAAGTACTCAGATGTATCCATACGCCGCATCACCTCGTTAAGTATTCTAAACGTAAAGTTAATTAGCTACATACAGCATAATACTAAACAGACTGAAGCGAAAAAAGGCCCGAGCAATCAGGCCTTAGAGCAATTGGTCAACAGAGTCGCAAGCTGCTCCCCTAGCGCTGTACGTAGGCGCGGACGAGCTCGTAGGTGTTGCGCACGCCGTCCATGTGGCTGCGCTCGTAGTTGTGGCTCGCATACACGCCGGGGCCGATCAGGCCGTGACGGATGTCGTAGCCGGCCGAGAGCGTGGCCTCAACGTCCGAGCCGTAGTGCGGATACACATCGATGGCGTAATCGAGCTCCAGCTCGCGCGCGATGTTGGACAGCGTGGTCACCAGGTCGTAGTTGTACGGACCGCCCGAATCCTTGGCGCAAATCGAAACCATGCGCTCGGTGCAGCCCAGGTCGTCGCCCACGCAGCCCATGTCCACGCTGATCATCTCGCGCGTGTCGGCCGGCACAAAGGCACCGCCATGGCCGACCTCCTCGTACACGGTAAAGAGCAATGACACTTTGCGCGAAAGCGTCACCTCGCCAGCGGCGACGGCGCGGGCGAGACCCAGCAGAATCGCCGCGGACAGCTTGTCATCAAGGAAGCGACTCTTGATGTAGCCGCTCTCCGTCACCGCAGTGCGCGGGTCCATAGCGATGATGTCGCCGGTCTGAATACCCAGCTCGAGCACATCGTCCTTGCTGTCAACGTTCTCGTCGAGCAGGATTTCCATGTTCTTCTCGATGGTCTTGACCGGCTCGTCGGCCACATGCGCCGAAGGCTCGGTATTGAGGACCACGCCCGTGTACACATTGCCGTCGCGCGTGTAGACGGTGCAGTTCTCGCCATCGGCCGTAGACCACTGGTGCCCACCAAGCGTCGTGGGACGCAGGCGGCCATTGTCCTTAATGGAGCGCACCATGGCGCCCAGGGTGTCGACATGGCTCGCCAACACAAGCGGCTCGCCCTCGCCGCCAAGCTCAACGAGCACGTTACCCTTATTAGAACGCTCAGGCCCAAACCCCATATCGCGCAGGGTCTCCATCAGATAATCAGTCGCCGCACGGGTATAGCCCGTCGGCGAAGCAATAGAAGTCAGCGCCTTCAGCTGGTCAGTAATATAGGAGAGCGTAGAATCCATCTTGGACACCAAAGTCACCCTTTCATATCGAATTAAACCCACAGCAACAATACCACCGCGAACCATCTTTTTACTTAGCGAGATAACCCATTGAGCTCCTCAGAACTGCGCCCGCCACGATAACGAGCCGGCGGGCCCCTGCCCGTTAGCCCCACAATCTTCCCGCAGGACGGAGGAAGCCCCCGCCGCACGAAGTGCGCAGCGGGGGCTTCCGACATGTCCGAGGACGATTGTGGGGCTAACGGGCAGGGGCCCGCCGAACCAAGTTAGGCAGCCGGGCAGATCTTCTTGAAGAGCTCGATGACGTCGTCGAGCGTTGCCTCGCGCGGGTTACCCGGGAAGCAGGCGTCAGCCATGGCGTCCTTGGCCAGGACCTCGATCTCGTCGGCCTTCATGGCCTCGCAGACGTGCGGGATGTTCACGTCGGCGGAAAGCTGCTTGACGGCGGCGATAGCGGCGTCGGCAGCCTCGTCGGTGCTCATGCCCGTGGTGTCAACGCCCATGGCGACGGCGACCTTGGCCAGGCGCTCAGCGCAAACCGGCTTGTTGAACTCCATGGCGATCGGCAGCAGCATGGCGCAAGCGACGCCGTGCGGGGTGTCGTAGTGAGCAGACAGGGTGTGAGCCATGGCGTGATCGATGCCCAGGCCGACATTGGAGAAGCCCATGCCAGCGACATACTGACCAAGAGCCATGCCCTCGCGGCCGGAGCCGGGCTGACCGGACTTGGCCTCGGCAACGGAGTCGCGCAGGTTCTCGCTAATCAGCTTAATGGCCTCAAAGTGGAACATGTCGGAGAGCTCCCAAGCGCCCTTGGTGGTGTAGCCCTCGATGGCGTGGGTCAGAGCGTCCATGCCGGTGGAAGCGGTCAGGCCGGCGGGCATGGAAGCCATCATGTCGGGGTCGACGACAGCGACCTCGGGGGCGTCGTTGGTGTCGACGCACACGAACTTGCGGACCTTCTCGGGGTCGGTGATGACGTAGTTGATGGTCACCTCGGCGGCAGTACCGGCGGTCGTCGGCACGGCGATGGTGAACACGGCGTGGTTCTTAGTGGGAGCAACGCCCTCGAGGCTGCGGACATCGGCGAACTCGGGGTTGTTGATGATAATGCCGATGGCCTTAGCGGTGTCCATGGAGGAGCCGCCACCGATGGTCACGATAGCGTCAGCCTCGGCGGCCTTAAAGGCCTCGACGCCGTCCTTGACGTTCTGGATAGTGGGGTTAGGCTTGATCTCGGAGTAGAGGCTCCAGGCGATGCCGGCGGCGTCGAGCTCGTCGGTCACCTTAGCGGTAACGCCAAACTTGACCAGATCGGGGTCGGAGCAGACGAAGATCTTCTTGTAGCCGCGACGCTGAAGCTCGCCGGGAATCTCCTTGATGGCGCCGGAACCATGATAAGAGATGGTATTGAGAACGAAACGATTAGCCATTGATAGCCTCCCATCGTGTGCAGGGCACCCATTACGCCCCACGCTATGAGTCCCATCCTAACGCTTTTGAAACGAAAAACGCGTGAGAACGTCAAAATTGTTAAAGCGTTTCAACAGAATAACGGAGCCCTAGTCCTTCCCTCCCGACAGCAGCGAAGGCTAGATTATAGGAGCAATCGCCCAAAGAATACGACCGACTCAGTCTATAAATTGTTTCTGTTTTAGCAATATATGTTTGACAATACGTTTATAAAAAGATACTTTGTAGTGAATAACATGCATGCAGCAAATAACGTCATTCATTTTGTTAGAAATTGCCCATGCGGTTATTGCAGCTGCATCTACTGCAACGTACGGCGTAATTCTCCGCACGAAGCAGAAGACGGTTCCAATTCGATCGAGGCGATGACACATGGTGGCTAGTGGTCCTAAATCGAGCAAGACGGCTACAAACGAATATCGAATCTCAATTGAAGGTAACCCTTATCCGCATACTCTGGCTCTCATCAACCCAGCGGGAGACAGCCTCAACATCAAAAAACATGGGTTCACGGGTCCACTAGGACAGCTATTGAGTCTTAAATATACCGTTTATGACGATGCAAATGAAAAACTCTTCACTGTCGTCGACGGTGGTTTTAGCAACATGCCCAGGGTTGCGCTCATCATCGAACACGAGGAAGTTGCGGTGTTTGATTATGGCCTAAACAGACTTGAGATGAAGTGCATAACGAACATACCGAATTACACAATAAAAGGTAACTTCCTATTTGGAGATTACGATATATTCAGCCAACGGGAAGTGAAACTATCTTCAGTTATCGTCCTTCAATGTGATAAACAATCGTGCTTTAGCATACAGGTTTTGGATAAAGCCGAATTGGCCGCCGCAATTGGAATACCTACAGCCATTGCCCTTCTTAGGGCTCGGATTGAAGAGCATCTCGAATAAATCGCAAAAAGCAGTTCGTAACAACATTCAGGAGCTAGATAGTTTTTTTCCTGGCTCCTGGAACCGTATTACATAGTCTGCAAATTGTTCAAAACCATGTCCATGATCCGCAATAATGGCGGCATGCTTTTTCATCTCCTGCGTAAACGCTACTTTCAAAAAGGATATCGAAACACTATCTAAATTGTTGCAAGACTCATCCAGACTAATAATAGAATAGCTGCTCAGAAAGGCTCTACAAAGCAATAAAGAGGACAGTTCTCCGCCTTGATTATCAACTTGATTACTGTCGTCTTATTTTGAATAAAAAGCTCTGACATATGTCCATCCCCTTAACTAATAATCATAGCTGGAAAGATGACATTTTTATTCTATAGCCTCAAGCAACACGCTTTGCTGACGTCAAATCTTGTCATTACAAACATGCACCTTAGCGCTTAAGACTCCAAAAAAAGGGGCGGCCGAGATGGCCGTCCCCTCCCCAATATTGATCAGTGCGGCAAAGGGACAGCCCCTTTGCCGCATTCGGTTACTTTCGGCAGCCCTCTTTCCAAGCCTCGGCCGCAACCTTCCAGCGTAAGCGCAAGTCGCGCTCGCGGTCGATGAACATGATGGCAAACGCGACAAACAGCAGCAAGCTCGCCACGACGATGGCGTGCAGGCCCATGCGCTCAATACACCAGTTGCCCAACACGGCGCCAAACACAAAGGTAAAGATCACGCCAAAGTACAGCAGGCCGTTTTCCAAAAAGCCGCGCCTGTGGGTGATGATGTAATCGTCCACGTTTTGCAGCGCGTTGCGCAAGTTGCCGATGCACATGGTCGTAGCGATGCCGTGACCGTGGATCTTGCGGAAGCTCTCGACCTGCATGCCGCAGGCAAACGAGGTGAGGCAGTTGGCGAGCAGGTTGTAACCGCCACCGGGGATAAAGCTCACGCCCAGCAAGATGACGGCTTCAAAGAACACCGTCACCTGACGCCAGTGAATCACGCTGCCAAACCGCTCGTGCACCAGGTCGGCAAGCATAATGCCCACAGCAAACGACACCACAGGGAAGAAGTAGCGCCCCGCAAGTACCCAATTGCCCTCCGAGATGCTCACGCCCACCAGCAAGATGTTGCCCGTCTGCGCGTTGGCGAAAACATGATCGCGCCCAATGTACGAATACACGTCCATAAAGCCACCGGCGAGCGCCAAGATGATGCCCAGCTCAATAGACTCCGATATCTGTTTGGCACGCTGCATCGTCGTGCATCCTCCTTGTTGACGACTCTCTCGTGCGTTGGCGGAAACATAGCCGCCGTTCATACTGTAACCCATTGACAACATGGCGTGCGCGCGAGACGACCCCTTCGACACAGGGATACACAGTCTGGAAACAAACGACACCCGCATCGACACGCCGATCCGCTAGCTCATGTACTCCACCAGTCTTTTTAGCCCCGTCCCAAAAAGACTGGTTACAATTACGTGCAGCATACAAACACCGGGAGGGATCGTGGCAAAAAAGCCTCAGCACGCTCAGAACAACCAGCGCAGTCAGCAGGGCAAACAGGGCCAGCAGCAAAAGCGCGGCGGTAAGGCGCAGGGTGGGCACACCACGCATACCCCAGCAGCGCTCACACGCCCCTGGCGCCCGGGCCGCGATAAGTTCCTCCCCGTCAGCCGCGCCGACATGGATGCGCGCGGCTGGGACCAGTGCGACTTTGTCTACATCTGCGGCGACGCCTACGTGGACCACCCCAGCTTTGGTATGGCCATCATCAGCCGCGTCCTCGACGCGCACGGCTACAAAGTGGGCATCATCTGCCAGCCCGACTGGACCGACCCCGCCAGCATCACGGTGCTCGGTGAGCCGCGCCTGGGCTTTTTGGTCAGCGCCGGCAACATGGACTCCATGGTCAACCACTATTCGGTGACCAAGCACCGTCGCCATACCGACGCCTATACCCCCGGTGGCGAGGAGGGGCACCGCCCCAATCGTGCCGTCACGGTCTACGGCAACCTCATCCGTCAGACGTTCAAGGACGCTCCCATCATCATCGGCGGCATCGAGGCAAGCCTGCGCCGCCTGGCTCACTACGACTACTGGCAGGACAAGCTCAAGCGCTCGGTACTGCTCGACTCGGGCGCCGACATCCTCATCTACGGCATGGGCGAGCACGCGATTGTCGAGATCGCCGACGCGCTCGACGCGGGACTGCCCGTCGATCAGATCACCTATATCAACGGCACCGTCTACCGCACGGGTTCGCTCGACGAGGTCTACGACTACGACCTGCTGCCCAGCTGGGACGACCTTACCGCCGACAAGCTCAACTACGCACGCAGCTTCAATGTGCAGCAGCAGAATATGGACCCCATCACCGGACACCGCCTGGTAGAGCCCTACCCCAACAGCGTCTATGTGGTGCAGAACCCGCCATCGGCGACGCTCACCACCGATGAGATGGACGAGGTGGCCGAGCTCCCCTACGCACGCGATTGGCATCCCGACTACGACGCGGCAGGCGGCGTGCCGGCCTTTGCCGAGATCAAGTTTTCCATTAGCTCCAACCGTGGCTGTTTTGGCGAGTGCTCGTTTTGCGCCCTCACCTTCCACCAGGGGCGCGTGCTGCAGATGCGCAGCCACGATTCGATCATGCGCGAGGCCGAGCTGCTCACGCGCGATCCCGAGTTTAAGGGCTACATCAACGACGTGGGCGGACCGACGGCAAACTTTAGCCGCCCTGCCTGCGACAAGCAGCTCAAGCACGGCGTGTGCAAGAACAAACGCTGCCTGTGGCCGAGCGTATGCAAGAACATGGTGGTCGACGAGAGCGGCTACACGCAGTTGCTGCGCGACCTGCGCCAGCTGCCGGGCGTCAAGAAGGTCTTCGTCCGCAGCGGCATCCGTTTTGACTACACCATGGCCGATGCCTCGGACGAGTTTTTGCGCGAGCTGCTGGAGCATCACGTTTCGGGCCAGCTGCGCGTAGCGCCCGAGCATGTGAGCGACGCGGTGCTGTCCGTGATGGGCAAGCCGAGCCGCGCCGTCTACGACGCGTTCTGCCGTAAATTTGAACGCCTGAACCGCGAATACGGACTCAAGCAGTACGTGGTGCCGTATCTGATATCGAGCCACCCGGGCTCAACCATGAAGGAAGCCGTGGACCTTGCCGAAGCCGTGCGCGACATGGGCTACATGCCCGAGCAGGTGCAGGACTTCTACCCCACGCCGTCCACCATGTCGACCTGTATGTACTACACCGGCGTGGATCCGCGCACCATGGAGCCGATCTATGTGGCGCGCGACCCGCACGAGAAGGCCATGCAACGTGCGCTCATCCAGTATCGCAAGCCCGAGAACTACAAGCTCGTGCGCGAGGCGCTGGAAAAAGCCGGCCGCCGCGATCTGATTGGCTACACCAAGCATTGCCTGATTCGTCCCGTGCCGCCGCGCCCGGGCGAGACATCTGCCAACGGCGGGCATGGAACCGGCAAGAAGGGCGGCAAGCCGCACGGTGGCGCCGGCAAGGGGCCCAAGGGTAGCAAGGGGCACAGCGGCATGTCGCGCGCACAGAACACCGCCGGTCGCAATCGCGCGGCCCAGGGGCGTCAGGGCGCCAACGGAGGCGGACGCCGCAACTAGGGCAGCGGTGCGTTCGCTGCATCCACCCCACACGCGTGGCGCAGCGAACGCATTGCCTCAACGAGGATGACGCCGGCGATAGCGACCGTAATTGCCACATCGAGCGGCGTGTTCACAAACCAGAGCAACGTCATGAGATACGACCCGGCATTAAAGGCAAAGTGCAGCAGGATCGTGTAGCGGAGCTTTCCGGTCGTCACGAGCACCCAACCAAAGATGAGGCCGGCGGCACCCGCGTAGCAACCCTGCACCCAATTCATGTGCATAAAACCGAAGATTGCCGCCTGCAGCACAATCGCCGCGGCAATACCCCACGTACTTGGGGCCGCCCAGGGCACCATGGCGCCGTCCTGCGCGCTCGCACGACGCCGGCGCTTCCAAAGTGGGCGGCACTGCGGATTAAACGCTCGGAGCGAAAACTCAAAAATAATGCCGCGCACCAGCAGCTCTTCACAAAATGGGGCGCCGAGCACCGTAGTCAGGACGGCGAGATAGCTGGTGTCGCCCATGCCTGTTTCCTCGACAAGCTCGCTGTAGTCGGCCGCGGCCTCGGGCAACAGCGACAGCGCGGCGTCGGTCACGTAACCAACGACCACCTGCAGGGCAAGGCCAATCACGATAACGCAGGCGATGCGTTTCCACGCCCCACGCGCTCCCCCGCCGAGCGGGTGCTCGCTTTGCCGGCGTGCCATAAACGAACGCGGCCACAGATAACGCCACCACAGCAGCGCCATCAAAAATGACGCCGTCTGAGCGGCAGCCTGGAACCATTGGATATCGAGATTGTCGATCGGATAGCCCGTCAGCACCGACACGGCATCGAGAACTGAAAACAGAACCACGCTCAGGGCTATATCGGCAGCGACAACGCCAAAACAGGCAAGCGCCCACGCCATCGCATTGAGCATGCCAACCTCCTCAAAACCCGGCACTTAGGGACGTTCCTTAACTGCCGGCAGAAAAAGAACGTCCCCAAGTGCCGGCAGTTTGGAACAGTCATTGTTGATGAGAATCGGGCGCAGCGCCAAAGGCCCCGTTGGGCGAAATGTCGAACGGGAAGGTGCCACAGCGATTGAAAGCGGCGATGAACATGCGGATGGCGTTGGACGGCGTGGTGCCCACGAGCTGGGTTGCCGCCGCGAAGGCCGCCTTTTCCTCGGGCAAAACCTTCGCGACAACCGGGGTCATGTGTTCTGCCATGGCGCTTCCTTCTTGAAACGACGGTGGTGCGGATGGATGCGGGCCACGCGGCTGGGCGACGGGCTGTGAAGGCAACCCGATTGGCCCGCATCTGGAGTTTGTTCTACGGCGTTGGTATTACTTGGTATTCCTAAGTATTACCCCGTAGATAGAATACCATACCCGACCCCATGGGGACGGAGAAAAAACGGATCAATTTGTTGCTGAGTAAGTCTTTAGAGCGTGATGATGTCCAAGATATTGAGGGCCCGAGCGTCAGCGGAATCGTGCGTGGCAAGCAACAGCATACGGCCGTCGAGCAAGTCGAGCACGACCTCGGTGCATGCGTCGCGCGCAGCGATGTCTAGACCGGTAAAGGGCTCGTCCAGAATCACTGCGCCGCCCGGACACAGCAGGGCTCGGGCAATCTCGACACGACGGCGCTGCCCGCCCGAGAGCTCGGCCACGCGGGCATGCACATCGATCCCCGGTACCAGCAGGCGCAACAAGGCAGCGGCACTCGAGGTATTCACGCGTGCATCGGCGCACACCAGCACGTTATCCAAAGCAGAGGCGTCCTCGACCAGGCGTACATCCTGAAACACCATGGAGCATGGCGCGCACTCCCCCGCCGCAAGGGCAAGGAGCGTCGACTTACCCGCACCCGAGGCGCCCATCACGCAGGTACGCCCACCGGCGGGCACGCGAAGTACCAGTCCGTCGAGCGCCGGCGCCCAGGGCGCCCGATCGCCCACGGCAAGCGCAAGCTCCGCCGCAGCGCCGGCGCCAGCAGGGTCGCCCGAACGCCCGCGAGTACCACGCCCATGCGCCCGCACGGCAACACGCCATGCCACGGGCCCCGAAACCCGCAGCGACCACACCAGCACGCGCTCACACGCCCACGAGGCGGCAACGACCAGCACGGTCCACGCCAGCAGATCAGCCGTCTCGATCAACAGCTTTGCCTGATAGATGCGCTCACCCACGGTGCCCGCCGCCATGCCGATCAGCTCCGCCGCCACACCGGCCTTCCAGCTCATGCCAATCACGGCGCGGGCGCACGAAAGCACAAACGGCAGGACCTCGCGCCAGGTGTGGGCGCAAAACAGTCGCCAGCCCCGCACGCCATGCAGGCGAAACATCTGCTCCAGTGGCTTATCCGCTTGCGCCAAACCCTCAACCAGCGAGAAATACACGCCCGGCAGCGCCATCAAAAAGACGGCGGCGATGCTCACGCGCGCCGACCCCAGCCAAATGAGCAGCAAGACCACCACGCAGGCAACCGGCGTCGCCTTAATAAATGAAAGCACCGGCGCCACCAGGCGGGCAGCCAGGCGCGAGCGCACCGAGACTCCCGCCATCACGCCGCCGCACACCGCGGCAAGCGCCAGCCCGCCCAAGATCCGTGCGCCTGAACCCACCAGAATCGCCCACGTCCCGGCATCACATGCCAGCCGCAGCAACGCCACCACGACAGCGACCGGCCCCGGCAAAATCAATGGTTGCGCCACGAGACCCGCCACCAGCACCCACACGGCAAGCCAAAAGGCGGCAACGGCACCTGCTGCCGCCACCGCCTTCACACGCACTGTCATTTGTCGAGCAAACACACGCACGGGCTACTCCATGTAGTAGAAATCATCGGCCGGGAGCTTGCCGCCCACGGCGCTCGCGTCCGCATCAGCCAGCACCTGCAGATACCCGTCGAGCGCCGCCTTCATATCCTTCCCCGTCTGGCACACGAGCATGCACCCGGGAATCGCCTTTTCGGCAATCGCGGCGTTATCGACGATGCCCGCATCGACCACGGCCTGAGCCCAGTCTGCCGGCGCCGCGTTCACGGCCTCAACGCTCGCCGCATGGCAGCTCAAGAATTCCGCCACGGCCTCGGGATGTTCCTTGGCAAAGGCCCGGCGCACCACGGTCACGCCCGTCAGCAAACGGGAGCCCGTGTCACCCGCCAGCTCATCCCACACATCGGTCAGACTTACCGGCGCCGACAGCTTGCCTTCGCTCTTGGCGATGGCCGCCGTCTTGAACGGCTCCGGCAGCACGCCCACGGCGGACGGGTCGACAAGCAACGCCGACAGCACCTCGGTGGGCTCGCTCTTAAACTCAAGCGCCACCTGGCCGGTCAGGCCCGCGCGCTCCAGCAAGTAGTTCATGACGTACTCCGGCGTGGTGCCCTTGCCCGTCATATAGACGGTATGGCCCGCCAGATCGCCAAACGAGGCCACATTCGCGTCGCCCGTCACAACGTTCAGCACGCCCAGCGTGTTGATGTCGATGACCTGCACCGCGCCCTCGTTCTTGTTGTAGAGCACGCTCGCCACGTTGGCGGGTACCAGGGCGATATCGATATCGCCCTGAATGACCTTGGGCACAATCTCGTCGCCGGCAGTGTTGATCGCAAAGTCGAACTTATTGTCCGTCTCGCCATCGGCAGCCTGGTCCATAAACTGCACCAGGCCAATCGAGGTCGGCCCCTTGAGCGAGGCGACGTGCACCTCGACGGGCTCCGCGGCGGTCGCCGCACCACCGGCAGCCGAGCCCGCGGCAGACCCGGCACCGGCAGCCCCGCCGCCACAGCCCGCGAGCGCAAGCGACAGGGCGCCCGCGGCGAGCGCCGAGGCAAACCCCCGGCGCGACATCTCAAAATCAAACGCGCGCATCGCTAGCACGTCCCCTCGTTAGGCATCGACCAGGCATGATGGTCGGTATGCAGCAACTCCTCGGCCAGCGGCGAGAGCGGCGCGCCCAAAAACTCGCGATAGCACGCCTGGACATCGGGATTCTCGTGCGAGAAGCGAATCTCGGCGTTCGCATCGAGGCCCCAGAGCACCTGGCCACGCTCGGCAGCCAGCTCGCAACCGTCGTGGATGGGCTGACCGCCGCCACCGACGCAGCCGCCCGGGCACGCCATGACCTCGACGAAGTCATAGCTCGCACGGCCGTCGCGAATCGCATCGAGCAGGCGGGCAGCGTTGCCCAGCCCGTGCGCCACGGCGACGCGCACCCTGGTGCCATCGATATCGGCCACGGCCTCCTTCCAGCCATTCAGGCCACGCACGTCGGTAAAGAAATCCGCATCGGGGTTCTTGCCCGTCACCAGGTAATAGGCCGAGCGCACGGCAGCCTCCATCACGCCTCCCGTGGCGCCAAAGATCACGCCCGCGCCCGTGCCGAAGCCCAGCGGCGTATCGAGCGGCTCCTCGGTAAGCGTGTCGACGCTCACGTGGCTCGCGCGAATCATGCGTACCATCTCGCGCACCGTCAGCGCAACGTCCACATCGGGCGCGCCGCCCTCGCCCACCATGCTCGGCAGCGCACACTCGGCCTTCTTGGCCGTGCACGGCATCACGGACACCACAAACAGGCGCTCGGGCTCCACGCCCAGCACCTTGGCGTAGTAGGTCTTGGCGATGGCGCCGAACATCTGCTGCGGCGACTTGGACGTGGACAGGCTGTCGACAAACTCGGGGTAACGCGCCTTCACAAAGCGTACCCAGCCCGGGCAGCAGCTCGTGAACATGGGCCAGCTGCGGCTGTCGCCCTCGCCCTTGGCGGCCTTACCCAGGCGCTCGAGCAGCTCGGAGCCCTCCTCCATAATGGTGAGATCGGCCGAGAAATCGGTGTCGAACACGTACTCAAAGCCCACGCGGCGCAGCGCACAGGCCAGGCGCTCGACGGTGGCCTCATCGCGCGGAATACCGAGCTCCTCGCCCCAGGCGCTACGCACGGCCGGCGCAATCTGCACCAGCACGATCTTGTCGGGATCGGCGATGGCATCGAACACGGTCTCGGTATCGTCGCGCTCGCGCAGCGCACCCGTCGGACAATGCGTGATGCACTGACCACACGCGACGCAATCGGTCTTGCCGATCGGCGCGCGCCCGCGGGTACCCACGGTGGTATGCGTGGCGCGGTTGGTCAGGTCCCAAATCCCTAGGCCCTGCACGCTCTCGCACACCTTGATGCAGCGCATGCATTTAATGCACTTGTCGTTATCGCGGATGATGGGGAAATCGAAGTCCCAGCCCTCGCGCGCCAGGTGCTGCTCGTACGGCAGATAGAAGATGCCCAGGTCGTTGGCGATGGTCTGCAGGTTGCAGTTACCACTGCGCACGCAGCTCGTACAGCGCGAGTCGTGTTGGGACAGTAGCAGCTGCACGTTGGTGCGACGCGCCTCGCGGGCCTTGGGGCTGTTGGTGTGGACCACCATGCCGTAGAGCACGTAGTTGTTGCAGGCGGCAACCAGCTGGTCGCAGCCCTCAACCTCGACCACGCACACGCGGCAGCCGCCGATCTCGTTTAGATCGCGCAGGTAGCACAGGGTGGGAATCTGGATACCGACGGACTTGGCCGCGTCCAGAATCGTGGTGTGCTCGGGTACCACGACCTCGCAATTATCGATAGTGAGCTTGACCATATTGAGTGCTCCGCTTTCGGTGTTATCGCTGACAGTGGGGTTGTTGAGCTCTACCATTCCAGGTTCCTCCCTCCGCGGAACGCGCCAAAGCCAAAGTGGTCGCAACGCAGGCAGCGACTCGCCTCTTGGCGTGCCTCCTCCTCGGTAAGGCCCTGTTCGACCAGACTCCAATCGTGAATGCGCTCGCCGGCCTCGCGCTCGCCCAGCTCGCAGCGGCCGCACTCGTGCTTGCCCTTAAACTGAACGGTCGGCAGTTCCACGTCGAGCTTGATCTTGTGGTCGAAGCCCAGATAGCGGTCGATGTTTGCCGAAGCCACGCGGCCGGCGTTGATGGCACGGATGACGGTGGCGGGACCGGTCTGGCAGTCGCCGCCGCTAAAGAGGCCATCAAAGTTGGGCACGGCGCCGTCCGAATCGGTGACGACGCGACCCCACTTGCAGGCGATGCCCATATCCTCAAACGGCTTGGAATCGATGTCCTGGCCAATGGCAACAAACACGCGCTCGCAGGGGATGACGCGCTCGGGCGTGGCGGCGGCACGCGGGGCCGGACGACCGCGACGGGGCTCGCCGATAATCTGCGGTTGCACGCGCAGGCCGCTCACACGACCATCTTCGCCCGTCTCGATGGCGAGCGGCGCCGTGAGCTCCAGAACCTCGCAACCCTCAGCCTGGGCGCCGGCAATCTCGGCGTCCTGAGCCGTCATATCGCAGATGCGACGACGGTAGACGCTGCTCACCTTTTCGGCACCGCAGCGCACGGCAGAGCGTGCCACGTCCATGGCCACGTTGCCGCCGCCGATGACGCACACGCGCTGGCCACTCAGGTCGGGCAGCTCGTCGTCACCGATGGCGCGCAGCATCTTGACGGCCGATTCCACGCCGGGCGCCTCTTCGCCCGGAAGGCCGAGCTTCTTGTCGCTGTGGGCACCGATGGCCAGGTAGACGGCATCGGACTCGTCGCGCAGACGGGCGAGCTCCTCACCGTTCACGGAGTGGTCGAGCTCCACGTCGATGCCGGCGCTCAAGATCCAGTCGATCTCGGCCTGAAGACGCTCGCGCGGCAGACGATAGCTGGGGATGCCGTAGCGCAGCATGCCGCCCAAGTGGTGGCGCTGCTCAAAAATGGTCACCTTGTGGCCCATCACGGCCAGGTAGTAGGCACAGGAAAGGCCGGCCGGGCCGCCGCCGATCACGGCGACGCGCTTACCGGTGTCGTCCACTACATGCGGCTTGTGGTCGTTGAGGTCACTGTGCTCAACGGCAAAACGCTTGAGGGCGAGGATGTTCATGGGGTCGTCGACCATGCCACGGCGGCAATGCATCTCGCAGGGATGCTCGCACACCAGGCCGCAAACGAGCGGCAGCGGGTTATTCTTGCGGATGACCTTGACGGCATCGGCATAGCGGCCGGCCTCGACGAGCGAAATGTAACCAGGAATGTCGACGTGCGCCGGACAGCCCGAGACACACGGGACGCGGGCCTCACGATCAAAGCCGCAGGAGTGCTCGCGAATGTGATGCTCAAAATCGTCGCGGAAGCCGCGAATGGCCGTGAGCGCCATGGCGCCGGCCTCGTAGCCGATGGCGCAGTCGCTCGAAAGATAGATGGTACGGGCGGTGCGCTCGATCAGGTTGAGCGTGGATTCATCAGCGCGGCCCTCGAGCACATCGGCGAGCAGATCACTCAGCGCGCTCAGGCCCACGCGGCAGGGCGTACACTTGCCGCAGCTCTGTGTCGAGCACAGGTTGACGAGCGCCGCCGTAAACTCGACGGGACACGGGGCGAGCGAACTCACCGCCAGACGACGTCCGAGCGCATCGTGCAGGTCGTCCATGACGGCCTGAGCGTGGCTGCGTTCCATTACATGCAGTCGTGCCATAAGATCCCCTCTCATGTGGCAACCCGGAGGCGAGGCCGGGCGAAGTTGCTACACGCACAACACTGACCTAAAAATGTGTTAGGTCTAAACACAGTTCGGCAGGCGGTATAAAATGTCACCCTCAGCGGTGAAAAAGAACATTACCGCAGATAAATGCCATATTTGATAAAACGCATTACCAAATTGCAATATTCAATGTGAAAAAGAGCGCCTTACTATTTTTCCTTTTTGATCCGTTTTCCTCCGTCTCCTTCGGATCACATGATCCCTTGGGAACGGAGGAAAACGGATCGTTTTTGGTGCAAAAGGGCCAGGTTTGTTTGCACCAATCTCACTTGCGCTAGATGAAGAGCTCGCATTCCTTCCGCGCGACGCAAACCTTGCTCAGCATCTGGGAAACAGCGGATAGTTTGTTGGAATCAAGCTTGCGAGCACCTCGCGGACATACGGCGATGCAGCGCATGCAGGAGATGCACGCCTCGCCAGCTGCTCGTTTGGGGTCACTCTTGTCGATAGCGCAAACGGGGCACGCCGCGGCGCATGCACCGCAGGAGACACAATCCTCTGTTGCCTCGGGTGCCATGCGGTGACCTCCGGCTTGTTTATAAGGACGATTGCCGGGGATAGAGGGCTCGGACGCATCCTCAGCCAACAGCTTTTGCTGAATTTGCTGAGCAAACTCAGCAAGCTGCGCCGCATCCTGCGCATCCGGACGACCGGCAGCAAACTGTCGCGCAATGGAATGTTCTGCAATGGCCGCAACTGCCGCGATCACCCGGAATCCCGCATGCTTCGCAACGTCCTCCAGCTCTACGAGCGTGTCCTCAAACGCGCGGTTTCCGTATACACAAACCAAAACTGCCCGAGCCCCGTTGCCTCGCACCATGCCCAACCGGTCAGCCACCACAGCCGGGATTCTACCGGCATACGCCGGCACAGAGATTACGGCCACGTCGTCCTCAGTCATCGAGACAGCGCTGAAATCTAGCCCGCTATCGGCCAGATCGACGGTAACGGTATTCTTGCCCAGTGCCCCGGCCACAAGGCCAGACACCTTCCGCGTTCCACCCGTCGGACTAAACACAATTTCGAATACGCTCATCGAGGCACCCTCCCCTACGCCTGGCAACGCGTCAAGCCGCTTTCACATCCAGCCAGAGTATACGGCGCATGGGATCCCCGTTTTGGTGCACCAAGCACCCCAATGCACCCACCCTACGCTGTCTGCCTCTTCGTTTTGTATAAATTACGGTACAGATTGTATATATTTACGGGATACCGCCGTGTTCTCCCGAGGTACCACATCCTGGCCCGTGCAAAAAACGGAGTATTCTGCAACGTGACCGCGCCAGCAATACCCCGAGCGGGCAAACCTTTAGGGCGCTGCGTCATTTTGGGTTCCGACATGGCGAGAATGACGCGCCCCTGCTCCGGAAAACGACGAAATCTGACTCAGAACGCTCGCTAGGGATATCCGAAAGCCACCGTTGGCGACGTCAAATCATATGCAGACAACTCGAACTGCAGAATACTCCAAAAAATGCACGGCGCACCCCATGGGACCCATTGCCGCATGGTAGGAAACAGGCCCACGGCATCCTCTAGATGCATTCCCGAGGAAATCACATTTGAACTAGCGATCGGATACGGCAAACAAAAAGGGCCCCGAGCGTAGTTGCTCGGGGCCCTTGGTTCACCTCGCTCTAGCGGGCGATGCGTATGTTACTTGCGCTTGCCGCCGCCGTCACCGGGGCGACGGGAGCTGCCGCCGCGCTTGCCGCCACGACTATTGCCATAGCTACCACGATTATCGCGACCACCGGCACGGCCGCCGCGGGAGCCGGCCTGGTTGCCGCCACGCCCGCCACGATAGCCGCCACGACGCTCCTCGCGGGTATCGTCGTAGTTGCGCCAGTCATCGCGACGATCGCGGCTGGCACGCGGATCGCGGCGATCGCGCGACTCGTTAGAGCGGCCAGCACCGCTGCGGCTGCCATTGCCACGAGTGCCCTCGCGATGCTCGCCGCCACGGCCACCGCGCTCATCAAAGCGCTTGCCGCCACGGGACTCGCCGCCGCGAGTACCACGCTCGCCACGCGAACCGCGGCCCTCGCCGCCACGGCGCTCATCACGGCCGCCGCGCTCGCCATCGCGACCGGAACGCCGGCGGTCGCCCGCACCGCGCTTGCCACCGCGCGAACCGCGGCCCTCGTCCTCGCGCTCGACACGACGACGACCGCCGCGGTCCTCGTCCTCACGACGACGGCGGTGTGCCTCGCCCTGGAACTGCTTGGCACGACGCTCGGCACGGTTGCCGCGCGCAGGCTGCTCAGCGGCACCAGCACCGCCGCGCTCCTCGGCAGCTACCTCGCGAGCCACGCTCTCAACAGCCTCGTCCACGCGAGCCTGAACGCCCTCGCGCACGCGGGTCTTGCCGCCGCGCTTGGGACGGCTCGGACGCTCGCCGTCGCCGCGGCGCTCGTCGCGACCGCGGTTGGAACGACCGGCAACATCGCCGTAATCGTCGCCGTTGCGCTTGCCGTCGCGACGCGCCTGCTCAAGCTTCTTCTTGCTCTTGGACTTGCCGCGCTTAGTCTTCTTCTTCACCTTAAAGGCCGCAGGGTCGCGCTCGGGATCAACCGCAGGCGGGTTGGGACCCACATGCAGGTCGCCGGCTTCGTAAATATCGGCCGTCTTGTCCATGAGCTTCTCGATCTCGTAGAACTCATCGACGTCCTGCTCGGTCACAAACGTAATGGCCCAGCCCAGCTCGCCGGCGCGGCCCGTACGGCCAATGCGGTGGATATAGTCGGTCGGCTCGGCCGGCACGTCAAAGTTCACGACGTAGCGCACGTCGCTAATGTCGATGCCGCGGGCGAGAACATCGGTTGCCACCAGCACGTCGACGGTGCCGTCGCGGAAGGCCGAAAGGGCACGCTCGCGCTGGGCCTGGCTGCGGTTGCCGTGAATCGCGGCGGCCTTGATGCCCTTACGCTCCAGACGACGGCAGCAGCTGTCGGCGCGGTGCTTGGTGCGCATGAAGACGATAGTGCGCTCCGGGCCCTCCTTCTTGAGGAACTCGGGCAGCAGGTTGTTCTTGGCCTCGATGGACACCGGGAATACAAACTGGTCGACGGTGTCGGCGGTCGACGTAGCGGGCGCGATCTCCACGCGGGCCGGGTCGCTCACTAGATCGGTGATCTCGCCCACGGCCTCCTCGTCGAGGGTCGCCGAGAACAGCAGCGTCTGGCGCTCGGCCGGCGTCTCGCGCACAATGCGGCGGACGGCGGGCAAAAAGCCCATATCGAGCATGCGGTCGGCCTCGTCGAGTACCAGCACTTTGACCTCGCCCAGGTGGCAGGCACCCTGCTCGATCAGATCGACCAGACGGCCCGGCGTTGCGACCAGGATGTCGCAGCCGTACTTAAGTGCCGCGGTCTGCGGCTTGTAGCTCACGCCGCCCACGACGGTCACGGCAACATGGCCGGTGACGTCGGCGATTTTGCTTGCGACCTCGTCGATCTGCTGGGCAAGCTCGCGCGTGGGGGTGATGACGAGCATCACGGGGCCACGGCCGTTGCCCTCGGGCTTTTTAACACCGCGACGGCGGTTGCGGCCGCCGCGCTCGCGCACGGGTTTGGGAGGAGCGATGTGCTCCAGATTGTTCATGGTCGGCAGCAAAAAGGCAGCCGTCTTGCCGGTGCCGGTCTGAGCGGCGGCAAGCAGGTCACGGCCCTCGAGCACCACAGGGATGGAGCCGGCCTGAACAGGCGTTGGCGCCGTGTAGCCCAGGTTCTCGATAGCACGAAGCATCTCGTCGGAAAGCCCCAGCTCGTCAAAGGCGGGCAGGCTCTCGGTAGCGGACTCGACGGCCTGGGCAGCATTTGCCTCGTCGGCGGCATCGAAGGCAGCCTGGGTCATGGCCTCGCGGGTCTCGTCCAGAATCTCGGCGTCCGTGACGTCGGATACAGAATTACGCATATGTCGTTGTTCCTTATCTGCACGCGTTATGGGCACGGCATGCGGCCGCACGGGCGTGCTTGGTAGTGCGCTAATACATACAAAAACGGGTGCGCACAGAGAGGACGTTGCTCAGCACGCTGGCGATCGCTTTGGCAGCTCTATCACGCGCCGTCCAGACGCAGCAGCTCTAAGCGATGGAGCAGATTCGCCGCCGGTTAGTATACCCGTGCTTCGCATGCCCCCACGTAAACCACAGATGACGAGGTGGACGAGGTGGGCCCGGCTGATTGTCTCAATCTGTAACAGCTGCGGGACAAAACCGGGTCCTAATTGTTATAGATCAAGACAGAGGGGGATTTCCGTCCAGTCCAAACCAAATCTCTCAGTCTTCCTGCAATTTCGAACATGTGGCCTATAATGTTGCTTTGGTTACGCTATATATTGCGCAGCCATTTAATACGTCGCCCACCGGGGGCCATTAATTCCTATCGCCATATTGGCTAGGAAGCAATCAAAGGAGGTATCCGTGGCAGCAGAGACGCCTTGCTCGGTCCTCTATAACGATATTCGCTCGTTCGGCGGTCTTAAACATCTCGAGATCGCCCGAATGCTCATCAATGGAAACTCTTATCTCGGCAGTACCCTGCTCGAGAAATGCTCTTCCAACCGCTCGTATCTCACCCGTTACATCGTCCATCGCAAGCCTGACCAGTGCGCGCCCTCCATCTACAGCGACTTTACCGTCACCACGCTCAACCTTTCCTCGGCAATCTGCAGCAAGCTCGGCGGCGGCGAGTCCGCCTATCGGGCAATCGCTGAGCACTATCGCGGTCCGGCCGCCAACGAAATGATGTCGGCTCTCGCCAGCTACAAGCTGGACAGCCGCCTATATGCAAATGCCCTCAATCGCATCGACAACTTTGACGGCAATGCCGTGCGTGAGAAAAGCACGCTTTACCTTATGCTCTTTGTGGCAACGGGGGCGCTCGCCGATCCCGTTCAGGGCGTGGCCACCGTCGAGCGCTTTTGCGACAGCAAGACGGGCGGGCATTTTGGCACCACCGAGACCACCGTCGGTCGTAGTTTTTTGAGCAGCTTGGATCAACCGCGCGCCGTCGCTCCCAACCTCGGCTTGCTTAGGACGCACGCCGGAAACAGCGTTGACATGCAAATCCATCCCCTCACACGCGATCCGCGCGGCACCGTGATTGGTTCTTTGCCCAAAACCTCGCCCAGCATCACCGATGTGGGCGCCGACGCATCGCGCGAGCATCTTCGCATTTGGCTTGAGGGTGAGCACTGGTACGCCCAGGGCCTTGGATCGACCAACGGCACGGTACTCGAATCGGGTGCAGGCGACGGCGATATTGTGATTGAGCCGCCGCGCGACCAACGCGAGCCTGGCAAGATCTATCCCCCGGTGGAAATAGCCAACAGCGACAGGATCCATCTGGGTCTCTACACGACATTTCTCGTCATTGTGGACTAGCGCGGACGGCGATCGAAAGACGGCCGCGTCCGTCTTTCGTCTTCTACCTTCTGCGTCGTAAACGACAATACTCAGCAGTATACGTGGGCAGTGCGGCTATCATGGTACTTTACCGATATCCGCACTGCTCACGTATACGCGCGGCAACCCATGCCAGACAAAGGAACGCCATGGATACTACCGATAGCGCCTATGGCGACAAACTCATCCGTCTTGACACGTTCGATACCGCCGTGGCGGTCGACCCCAGCGCCGAGGACGACGCCAAGCGTCGGTTTATGACGCTTATTCTCCAAACGGCCCACCGCAACAACGGCAACATCGGGCACGTGCTGCGCGCGACCAACACGAGCGGCGAGGTCTTTGCCGTCAAGCTACTCAAGGACAACGCCATCCTTTCCGGCCAAGCCCCCGACCGCTCCGCCGAGCAATCGGCAGCGCACCTGGCCAACACCGCCGCGTTGTTCGAGGAGTACCGTCATCTGTGTACCGTCTCGCACCTGCGCGGATTTCCGCGCGTCTACGGCTACGGATCGTGCGAGGATGACCCGCTCATCCTCATGGAGTGGGTCGAGGGCACCTCACTCAAGCAGGCGCTGCCCCTGCTTCCTCACGACGCCTCGGGCGGGCTGACCACCCAGATGGTCGCCGCCGTCGGAAACGCCGTGCTTCGTGCGCTCTTGATGACCCAAGGCCTTGTGAATCCGGTCGTCCATCGCGACCTTTCGCCTGCCAATATCATGTTCCGCACCACCAGCCGAACGCTCGAGCAGCAGATTGCTGATTGTTCCTTTGACCCCTGCCTCATCGACATGGGCTCCGCGACCATGGCTCTCGGCGACGACACGATCACCCGGCGCGCCGACATCTGGCGCTTTGCCACGCCCGCATACGCCGCGCCCGAGATGCTCACGCAGGATATCGAAGGCATCGCGGCCCTTCGCCGTTCGCCGGCAATCGACGTCTATGCGCTTTCGAGCATTTTGTACCAGCTCTACAGCGGTCGCAAACCGTTTGACTTTGAGTCGACGGACGCCGCTGCAACCGGCTCGTTCTATCTCGTAAAGACCAAGACCAAGCCGGCACCGCTCGAGCCGCGCTGCGAGGGCGATGAAGCGCTCGTCCAAATCATCATGAAGGGTCTCTCAGTCGAGCAGTGCGATCGTCCCACCGAGCAGCAGATGCTCGAGGTGCTCTCGGCATACCTCACCGATGCCGAATCCGAGGGCCGCGAAAGCACAGGAGACGAGGCCGCAATTGATATCGATTCTGGCACGCACCTTAAGGTCGACGTCGCCGGCGAGCGCGCACGAGAGATCCTGAATCAGGCCCGGCACGATGCCATGACCCGCCGCCGCTTTATTATCGGCGGCGCTATCGCAGCCGTTGCGGGGCTCAGCGTCATTGGGGCGGCGACCCATGGCTTTGGCATCCCCGACTACCTGGACGGCATCCGCGGTTCGCTTGACGACTACACTTGGGATCAGCTGCAGGAGATCTCGCTCAAGATTAAGGCCGCCGAGACCCGTAGCGAGGCACGCGAGATTGCCAAGCGCTATCATCTGCTCGATGCCGATGGGCATATCCCCTATCCGTGTACCAAGCGTGTCACGCTCACCAACGGGCTGCAGGTTGGCGCGCAGCTTGTGGGCATCCGCCACGATGAGCTTCTGGACGGGACGGGCAAGGCCGGACTGACGTTTATGTTCGATGCGGGTATTGCCGAGCGCAACGCTGCGGCTGAACCGCCGAGCGCCGGCTGGGCAGATTGCGAGCTGCGGGAATGGCTCAACGGCGACGGCCTTAAGCTGCTGCCCAACGAGTTGCGCGCACTCATTAAAGGGGTCAAGAAGGTCTCGAACAATGTGGGCGCCGCCAACAGCGCATCGTGTCTGAGCGAGTTGCCCGCAACCCTTTGGCTGCCCGCCATGGTCGAGCTGTGCGGTACGCAACCGCCCGATTCGTTTACCGAGGGCTATCACTACCTGGCAGACATCTACAACGGCGAGGGCAAGGAGTATAAGCTCTTCCGCGAGCTCAAGGTGAGCCCGTATTCCACGAACGAGACGATGGTCCGCCAGTGGAAGGGCAAGGACACCTGTTGGTGGGAGCGCACGGTGAGCCCCGACACATCGGAGAGCGAAGGCACGCTCTATATGAACCGCGTGGGGCACGACGGCGACGTCTTTACGTACGCAACGCCTGCGGAAAAGCCAAACAAGCTAACCTGTGTGATCCCCGGGTTCTGTATCTAGGCGGCGGGCGTCTTGCCGTGACGGGACCCCTCCCCGTCAATTGTCTTGATCTGTAACACTAGCTCGGCAGATACAGGTCTAGATGTTACAGAACGAGACGTTAAGTTGTGACTCGATGTAATGTCTAGATCTGTAACAGTTACTCGACAAAAACGGGTCTAGTTGTTACAGATTGAGATGATTGGTTGGGACGGTCCATCGGCCAACCATCCATCCTCATCTGTAACGAAATCTCATATATTATTTCTGTACTGAACACCCCCAGGGGGTATGGGTGTATAGTATCGGCGGGTTAACAATTCCAACACCGAACTACAGAAAGGAGAAGCCATGGCTCAAGATAAATTCGATGTGGAAGGCATGACGTGCGCCGCCTGTCAGGCGCACGTGGACCGTGCCGTGAGCAAGCTCGACGGCGTCGAGAGCGTCGCGGTCAATCTGCTCGCCGGTTCCATGCTGGTGAACTATGACCCCGCGCAGGTCACCCCCGACGACATCTGCACCGCCGTCGATCGCGCTGGCTACTCGGCCTCGCCCGTCAGCACGGGCACCGACGCTGTCCAAAGCGGAAGTGCGCAAGCCAGGTCCGGCGCCGCCCATATGGAGTCGCCCACCAAAAAGTTGGAGGCCGCCGCCTCTGCCATGCGCACCCGCCTCATCGTCTCGATCGTCTTCCTCATCCCACTGTTCTACATAGGCATGGGGCACATGCTCGGCTGGCCGCTGCCCGGCATCTTCACCGACCACACCCACAGCATGACGCTCGCTCTCACCGAGCTCGCCCTGCTCATCCCCATCGTCTACATCAACGACGCGTACTTTATCAACGGGTTTAAATCGCTCGCGCACGGCGCACCCACCATGGACGCCCTTATTGCCGTGGGCGCCACCGCCTCCATCGCCTGGTCGCTCTACGCCATGTTCATCATGGCCGACCAACTAGCCGCGGGTCAGGTCCACGAGGCCATGATGACGAGCATGGACAATCTGTATTTTGAAAGCGCCGGCACGATTTTGTCGCTCGTCACCGTGGGCAAATACCTCGAGACGCGCAGCAAGTCCAAAACCGGCGGCGCCATCGAGGCGCTCATTGACCTGGCGCCAAAGACCGCGACCGTCGTGGCCGAGGACGGTACCGAGGCCACCGTCGACGTCGATGCTATTCTGCCCGGCCAGGTGCTGCGTGTGCGCCCCGGCGAGTCCATCCCCGTCGATGGCGTGGTGCTCAAGGGCAGCTCGGCCGTGGACGAGAGCGCGCTCACCGGCGAGTCCATCCCCGTGGAAAAGACCGCCGGCGACACCGTCAACGCCGCCACGGTCAACCGCACCGGCTCGTTTACCTTCCGTGCCACACGCGTGGGCGCCGACACGTCGCTCGCCAAGATTATCCAGCTCGTCGAGGACGCCAATGCCACCAAGGCGCCCATCGCCCGCCTGGCCGACAAGGTCGCCGGCATCTTCGTGCCCGTGGTGTTTGCGATCTCGGCCGTGACCTTTGTGGCGTGGATGGCGCTGACCGGCAGCGTGAACGAGGCGCTCACCTCCGCCGTAGCCGTGTTGGTGATCAGCTGCCCGTGCGCACTCGGCCTGGCCACGCCCGTCGCCATCATGGTGGGCACCGGCAAGGGCGCCGAAATGGGCATCCTGTTTAAGAGCGCCGAGGCGCTGGAGAATCTGCGCAACGTGGGCACCGTGGTGCTCGATAAGACCGGCACCGTCACCCGCGGCAAACCCGCCGTGACCGATATTGTGGTTGCTGCGCGCGCCGACGGCTCGCCCGCTATGAGCGAAAAGGCGCTGCTCAAGTTGGCCGCCGCGTTGGAGCGCTCGAGCGAGCACCCGCTGGCCGAGGCGATTATGGCCGAGTGCGAGACACGCGGGATCGTCGCGCGCATGGTCGAGGACTTTGCTGCCGTGCCCGGGCGAGGCGTTACGGCGCGCGAGGGGCAAAACGCCATTGCAGCCGGCAACGTACGCCTGATGGACGAACTGGGCGTTACCGTGCCCGCGGGTCTTGCCGAACAATTTGCCGCCGAGGGCAAGACGCCGCTGTTCTTTGCCAAGAACGGCGAGCTTGCCGGCACCATTGCCGTGGCTGACGAGGTCAAGGAGACGAGCGCCGGGGCCATCGCCGCACTGCGCTCGCTTGGCGTCGACGTGCGCATGCTCACCGGCGACAACCGCGTGACGGCCGAGGCCATCGCCCGCCGCGTGGGACTGACCAGCAAGCAGGTCATCGCCGACGTGCTTCCCGCCGACAAGGAGCGCCACGTGCGCGAGCTGCAGGATGCGGGCAGTAAGGTCGCCATGGTGGGCGACGGCATCAACGACTCCCCCGCCCTGGCGCGCGCCGACGTGGGCCTTGCCATCGGCACCGGCGCCGACATCGCCAAAGAAGGGGCAGATGTGGTTCTCATACGCAGCGACCTCATGGACGTCGCCCGCGCCATCGAGCTTTCGCGCGCCACGATTCGCAACATCAAGCAGGACTTGTTCTGGGCGCTGTTCTACAACGGCATCGGCATTCCGCTCGCCGCGGGCGTGTTCTTCCCCCTCACCGGTTGGCAACTCTCACCGATGTTCGGCGCCGCGGCCATGAGCCTGTCGAGCGTATGCGTCGTGTCCAATGCGCTGCGCTTAAAATCCTTTATGCCTAAAGTGGCAAAATAGGATCACTATTACGTTCATTTAGAACGGGTTTTCCAGGTGCCCGAGATTGGCCTGAAAGAGGAGCGACGCGTACTTTGGTACGCGAGCGACGGCTTGAAGGTCAAGGTCGGGCACCTGGGAAAGCCGACACAACAGAGAGGAATACCCATGCGTTACACGATCAAGACTTCCGGTCTCATGTGCGGTCACTGCGACGCTACTGTCGAGACGGCACTGCTCAACGTTGCCGGCGTGACCGACGCCGACGCCGATCACGAGACCCAGACCGTCCAGGTGGAGTGCGCCGACACCGTGACCGCTGAGCAGCTCGCTGCCGCCGTCGAGGGCGCCGGCGAGAAGTTCCACGCCCTGTCCGTAACCGCCGCGTAACGACCCACGCGCACCCCGACCAGAAACGAGGACCCGCCATGATGGCAGACCACAAATCGGTGACCCGCATGCTCAAGACGGCACGCGGCCAGATCGACGGCATCTTGCGGATGGTCGATGAGGACCGCTATTGCGTCGATATTTCCACACAGCTCATGGCCACACAGGCGCTCCTCGCGCGCATTAACGCCGACGTGCTCAAGGCGCATATCGAGGGCTGCGTGACTTCGGCAATCGAATCGGGCGACGAAGACCTCAAAGCCGCCAAACTCGCCGAAATCGAACGCGTCGTCGACAAACTCTCCAAGTAATTGGGGCATTGGGGACAGGTACGTTTGCACCACATTGGTGCAGATTAACCTGTCCCCCTTGCTCTAAATCGGGTATAAAGGCGTGCGGCATATCGAATGAAAGGCAATTTGCATGAATGACTTTATGAAGGGCCGCAATGGCGCTGACGAACTCACCATCGTGATGGGTTTTGCCGGCATCGTCATCGCGATGATCGGATCGATAGCCCGCATCCAGTGGCTCAGCTGGATTGCCATCGCCGTAATCGTGATTGGCGTGCTGCGCGGCCTGTCCAAAAATATCGATGCACGTCGCAAGGAGAACGAGGCCTTTGTCGCCACGACCGCCAATGTTCCCGGCTTGGGCAAGTTCGTCGCCAGCTTGGGCGGCGGCGCTGCAGCGGCCAGCACCTCACGCGCGGCCGGCACCAGTAAGGAAGACTTTGAGCGTGCCAAGCGCACGGCCAAGAAGATGTGGAAGGGTCGCAAGACCACGGCATACCTCAAGTGCCCCAACTGCGGCCAGATGCTCTCCGTCCCCAAGGGCAAGGGCAAGATCCGCGTCACCTGCCCAAAGTGCCACGCCAAGATGGAGACGCGCTCCTAGCCGCCATACCATGGGACAAATAAAAGCCGAGGTCTCGCACTGGGACCTCGGCTTTTTCTAATTTAAGACAAAAGGATTGCCCCCTTGTCGCATCGCCATATCGCGCGCTTACGCCACGCCGTCGCGGGCAAGCTCCTCGGCCAACGCCTCGGCAGGCATGGCCATAATCGTGTCGAGCTCGGCATCCACCTCGGGAATACGCTTCACCTTGAGTTTGCGCACCAGATCACCACGGCACATCACGTGCATCGGCTCACGCAGTGCGCACAGGTCATCGAGCGGATTCTTGCGCGTCACCAGGATATCGGCGGCCTTGCCGCACTCGATCGTGCCGGTCTCGCCGCCCAGCCCCAGTAGCTCAGCATTGACCTGCGTGGCCGTGTGCAGCGCGAAGGCGTTGCTCACGCCGACATACTTGGCAAAATAGGCCACCTCACGCCACATGTCGTACTGCGTCACGAACGGGCAGCTCGAGTCCGTGCCAAGGCCCACCTTAACGCCAGCTTCCAGTGCGGCACGGGCGCTCTCGATGATGCCCGAGCACACGATGTCGCCGTTCTTCTTTTGCGTATCGGTCGAATGGGTCTTTTCCGGGTCGAGCAATACAAACGGCAGCGCCGGGCTGATAGTGCAGGTCACACTCGGCGCACGCCCCTCGAGCTGTGTGCCCGCGGCGCCACGGTACAGCTCCAAGATTTCGGGTGTCAACGGAGCGCCGTGCTCAATCGTGTCAACGCCGGCCTCAAGCGCGGCCTTCACGCCCTCGGTACTCTCGACATGGGCCATAACCGGAAGGCCCATATCGTGCGCCGCCTTGCATGCCGCCGCGGCAACCTCCACCGGCATACGCAGCACGCCCGGCTCGCCCACCTCGGTCGCATCGAACACGCCGCCCGTTACGAATAGCTTAATGACGTCGGCACCGCGCGCATACAGGTCTCGCACCTGCTCGGATGCCTCGACGGGGCTGTTGGCCACCTGGGCGAACAAGCCCGCGCCATGGCCGCCCGGCACCGTAACGCCCGTTCCCGGCGCCACCAGACGCGGACCCTGATACTTGCCGGCATCGATGGCATCGCGCACGGCAATATCGGCAAACAACGGGTCGCCCGCGCCGCGCACCGTGGTCACGCCGCTTGCCAGCTGCTGTTGGGCGCTGCCTCTGAGGATGTGGCGGACGATGGTGCGGCCCACGGGATTGTCGAGCTTCTTCATCAGCGCGCCCGCATCGCCCGCCGAAACCGGCTTGCCCGAACCGCACAGATGCACGTGCATATTGATGAGACCGGGCATGAGATACGCACCACCCAGGTCGACAACCTCGGCACCCGCGGGTGCCTGCGCCACAGCACTCGGCCCCATCCAGGTGATGACGCCGCGCTCAACAGTCACGGCCATATCGGGTTGCGGCTCCATATGCTCCGAACCATCCAGAATGGTCGCATTGATAAACAACGTAGAACGATCAGCAGACGCCATATCGAGCTCCTCCCTCACGATTAACATGAACATTTGTCCATTATCACCTAATGCAGCGACCTAAAGTCGAACATATCGGTTAACGGAGGGAAGAGGGGATGTGGGGGACGGAATACGTTGCAGCCTCACCCCAGCGAAACCAAGGAAATGTCTCAATCTGTAACAGGTACTGGGTTATTGGGCCCCCTGATGTTACAGATCGAGACAAAACCTCTCAGCGCCCATACCACTGGCGTCTCCATTCCTCAGCCAGATCGGCCCGCTGTTGAATTCCCGCCAGTCTCATCTTTTCAGCCAGCTTCCCCGGGTTCTTGAGTTCATCAAACCTAAACCGAAGCACCTTGTGCCCGAGCATCGTCAGATGAGACTCTCGCTGACGTTCTGCCACGAATGGGTCGACCGACCCCCGATCCCCACCATCCTGCAGGGTATACTTTCCCTTCCCGTCGAGCTCGCCGATGACACATGTCCCATCCTCGAGCCTCCAGAAATAATCAACCCGAAACACCTGGCTCGAATCGAGCGGATCGCGAAACTCCACCTGCAGCTCCGGAACCGGAAAGCCGTACGCAATAAAGAACGCTCGGAACCGAGACTCGCCGCCGTTTTCGGACAGCCCGTCCGCATACGACGCAATCACCTGTGCCCTGCGATGCCCTCGCCTGCCCTCGCAATCGGCGCGGAGGCGCTCGCACAAATCCCAACGTGATACGCCTTTCGCCCGCAGTGCAGAATCGGCAATCGCCAACCCGTACGAAAACGGCGCACGCAGCAAGCAATCCTCCACCGTGTGCCAAAACGACGTCACCCGCACGCCATCAACACGCTCGAGCGCGCCCGCCATCTGCGGACGCAACAACCTGCACCCACTGCTCAACGTCACCGAACAACCCGTCTTAACAAGAAAACGCGGCCCGAGCAGGTCATTCGGCACCTCCAGACCCCACAAAAGTGCCGCGTCATAACCCCAAAACGCCCAATCGGGATGAAACACCGCAAGCCCTTTGATAGTCCTCAGCGCTCGCTCCGCCGGCGTCAATGCATCCCAATCATGCTGAAAACAGAACAGGTACGGCTCGGGCTCCGCGATATCGTCGGTTCCAACATGGCGTCGCAGCCACATGAGCTCGGTATTGTCATGCGTTGCGAGCAGCGCACCTTGCTTGGCCGTCTCCGTGAGCCGCGCGAGCATCCTATTCCGCGCCAACGTGTTGCGAGTCGTATGCTTGTGTTTGAGAACGGTATTAGACACTTCCATCACCACCACATCGGACAAATGGACCATCGCCGCTGTTGCCTCCGCTGACAAATGTCTTGATCTGTAACAGGAAGACAGTCTTTGAACCTCTAGTTGTTACAGAACAAGATCTTTCGGCAGCCGCCAACCTTCCGTCTCGATCTGTAACAGGTAGACCGGTTTTTTGTCCCTAAACGTTACAGATCGAGACATAAAGGCAGAGGGCAAGGCAGGCGACAACCGCCCATCCCCTACTCCCATTCCTGCTCGTAAATATTGAGCGACTTCACGTAGCGCCCCTGGGCGCCCATGATGTCGCGGACCAGGCGCAAAAAGAAGCTGACGCACGAGGTGTCGAAACCGTCCTCTAGGTCCTCGGGATGCACCGCGCCCGGCCCGTCGACCGCCGTGTCGCTCAGGCGCGCGATGTCATACAGGTAGAGCTGCCCCGCCGTCAGCCAGACATCGTCGACGCACGCGAGTCGCACCGCAATCGCACCATCGTTCCAGTGCTCCTTTTGCACGATATGTGGGTCGTAGACGTCAAAGCGACGGTCGGTGCGCGTATCCTTCAGCACGACCATGCCGGTCGCGGGATCCTTGTCCAAAATGCCAAAGCGCGAGAAATACTGCGTGTCACGCACCTGCTTAAGACGCCCGAGCGAAGCAGGAGAAATTGACGCTGGCGGCTCGTCCACATACAGTTCCAACAGCGTCTTGCCGTGGTAATAGGGGCGCTCAAACAGCAGCCAATCGGTAAACGCCATGTTGTAGGCCATGATTTCGTTTTGAGAAGGTTCCTCGCAATAGCTGAGCCACGGATCGACGATAATCTCGAACTGCTCGCGCGCCGGCTCCAGGAATTGAAACTTCCGCAGCATCCAAAAGTGGGCCATGTCGGCAATATCGTTGCCAACGGCTTCGGCCAGCTCTGCTCGGTTAAAAACTTGGTCAGTCATGGCATCCTCCTCAAACTGATGGGCCTCAATTTGAGCTTACGAGGAGGGCGGGCAACCGAGGCAAGCGCGGGCAAAATAGGCCTTCGACTGCAAACCAGATGCTAACCAAACACTTGACGGGACACTTGACCGAATGAGCACACCGCAAAGAAACCGCAGGTAGACATAGACAGCCAACCCGCCCTTTTGAGCCAGATGCCCGCAGCCACCACAGAAAGAGCAGAGTAGCACAGGCGCAAACGTCGACGAATGAACACTTGTACGTCGACAAACGAACAGGCGCCCCGCGAAGAGTGTCCCCAACGACTAGACAAAAAAGAACGTCCCCAATGGCTAGTCATGGGGGACGTTCTTAAATGACTACCTTACAGCTCCAGCGCCTCGGCGACTTCGGCTGCGCAGGCCAGGGCATCGGCCATGGCGTTCACAACGAGCGAACTGCCGTTGCGGGCATCACCCGCCACATACACCGGCGCGGCATCCGCAGCAACGCCATCCACGCGGGCCGCGAGGTGCGAGCCCTCGGCAGCCATCACCGGCAACGGACGGCCAGCGGCGGCAACGGGCACGCCAACGGCATTGAACACGCCGTGCTCGGGACCCGTAAAGCCGCAGGCGATGAGCACCAGCTGCGCCGGCACCTCGTGCTCGGAGCCCGCAATGCGTTCGGGCTTGCCGGCCGACCAGTCCAGGTCGACCACGCGCAGACCCGCAGCCGCACCCTTCTTGTCCAGCAGCACCTCGAGCGTATCCACGCCCCAGGCACGCATCTCGCCACCCATCGCAGCGATAGCCTCCTGCTGACCGTAGTCGGTCTTCTTAACGTTGGGCCACTGCGGCCAAGGGTTGCTCGCTGCACGCTTATCGGGCGCGGCCGGCAAGAACTCAAACTGACGCACGCTGCGCGCACCCTGGCGCACCGCGGTACCCACGCAGTCGTTGCCGGTATCGCCGCCGCCAATGACCACAACGTCCAGGCCGCGCGCGTTCACCGCGGGCTCACCGCCATCGAGCACCGAGACGGTCGAAGCCGTCAGGTAGTCCACGGCATACACCACGCCCGGAGCATCCACATTCGTAGCCGAAAGACCGCGGGGCGCACGAGCACCGGCAGCCACCACAACGGCGTCAAAGCCATTGAGCTTGGCCGCTACCGCAGGGTTCGTAACGTCAGCGCCCAGCTCAAACACAATGCCCAGCTCGCGCATGAGCGCCACGCGACGCTCGACCACAGACTTCTCGAGCTTCATGTTGGGAATGCCGTACATGAGCAGACCGCCCGGGCGGTCGTCACGCTCAAACACCGTCACGCGGGCGCCACGACGCGCAAGCTCCCATGCTGCCACCAGGCCAGCAGGACCGGAGCCCACCACGGCAACCGTGGGCGCGCCCTCCCCTGCCGGCTCAAAGCGACGCGGACCGCCATTTGCCCACTCATGGTCGCTAATCGCACGCTCGTTGTCATGGATCGTCGTGGGCTGGCCATCGACCGAACCCAGGCTGCACGCGGCCTCGCACAGCGCCGGGCACACGCGACTCGTGAACTCGGGCATGGGCGAGGTGAGCGACAGACGCTCGGCAGCCTCGTCCCAGCGGCCGCGGTACACCAGCTCGTTCCACTCGGGAATCAGGTTGTGCAGCGGACAGCCGCTCGGACGCGCCTTGCCAAAGCTCGCGCCCATCTGGCAAAACGCCACGCCGCACATCATGCAGCGACTCGCCTGGGCACGGCGCGCGTCGTCGTCGAGCTCCACGTACAGCGGATCGAAATCGCGGCTGCGCTCCTCCACGGGGCGTAGCTCGTGGGTCACGCGATCGATATCAAGAAAAGCACCGGGCTTGCCCATGGCACTTACGCCTCCTTCTTGGTCGAAGCAACAGAGCTGGCAGCCACGGACGCAGTGTCCGCAGCGCCGCCCGCGACATCAAAGCGAGCGACATCCGCGGCACTCGCGCGGCCGGTCACGATGTCAAACGCCAACTCCTCGGCCTGCGCATGCGTCTTGCCCACGGCCTCGCCCGCGGCGACAATCGCCAGCACGCGCTCGTACTCGGTCGGAATGACCTTCACAAAGTGCTTGCTCATCGTCTCAAAGCTGTAGAGCAGCTTGATGCCGCGTGGGCTCTGCGTCGCGTCCACGTGCTCCTGGATGAGCTCGCGAACCTGCGCCAGCTCGCCGGCCGTCGGGGCCTTGAGCTCCACGCTCTCATGGTTCACGCGGGCACTGAGCGTGCCGTACTGGTCAAAGACGTAGGCCACACCACCCGTCATGCCGGCGGCAAAATTCTGCCCGACCTCGCCCAGGATGAGCGCCAGACCGCCCGTCATGTACTCGCAGCCATGGTTGCCGCAGCCCTCGACCACCACGGTGGCACCGGAGTTGCGCACGGCAAAACGCTGGCCGGCAAGACCGTTAATGAAGCCGCGGCCGCTCGTGGCACCAAAGAACGCAACGTTGCCCACGATGATGTTCTCGTCGAACTTGTAGGTCGCATGCGGGTTGGGGCGCACCGACACCTCACCGCCCGAAAGGCCCTTGCCAAAGTAGTCGTTGGCGTCGCCGCACACGTTGAGCGTAATGCCGCGCGGCAGGAAGGCACCAAAGCTCTGACCGGCCGAACCATCGCAATCGATGGTGATGGAGCCGGCGGGCAGGCCCTCGGGATGCGCCTTGGTCACCGCGTTGCCCAAGATAGTGCCCACGCAGCGGTTGACGTTGGCGATATCGGCGCGGAAGCGAATCGGACGCAGGTGCGCACGGGCATCGGCCGTATAGGGCACAAACAACGTGGAATCAAGCGTCTTGTCGAGCTCGCTGTCCGCGGCCATCTGCGGAAGGAAGTGGCGACCGTCGGCGCCCGGAATATGGGCACCGAACTCACAGGTCGCGCTCGCCAGCACGGGAGACAGATCGAGCTGGTTGGCCTTGCGGTTGCCCGGCACCTCGATCTGGCGCAGGCACTCGGGATGGCCGACCATCTCGTCGACGGTGCGGAAGCCCAGGCTCGCCATGACCTCGCGCAGCTGCTCGGCAACAAAGAGCATAAAGTGCTCAACGTGCTCGGGCTTGCCGCGGAAGCCGCGACGCAGGCGGCAGTTTTGCGTAGCGATGCCGGCCGGGCAGGTGTCCTGCTGGCAGTCGCGCTGCATGAGGCAGCCCATGGAGATGAGCGGCATGGTCGCAAAGCCAAACTCCTCGGCGCCCAGCAGGCAGGCGACGGCAACATCGGTGCCGTCCATGAGCTTGCCGTCGGCCTCGAGCACCACGCGCGAGCGCAGGCCGTTTTGCAGCAGCGTCTGCTGGGCCTCGGCAAGGCCGAGCTCCAGCGGCAGGCCAGCGTGCCAAATGGAATCGCGCGCCGCGGCACCCGAGCCGCCGTTATGGCCGCTGATCAAAATCTTGTCGGCGGCACCCTTGGCCACGCCGGTGGCAATGGTGCCGACGCCGGCCTCGCTGACCAGCTTGACCGACACGCGCGCACCGGGGTTGGCGTTCTTAAGATCGAAGATAAGCTCCGCCAGGTCCTCGATGGAGTAGATGTCGTGATGCGGCGGAGGCGAGATCAGGCCGATGCCGGGCGTGGACTGACGGACCTCGGCGATCCAGGGGTAGACCTTCTTGCCGGGCAGGTGGCCACCCTCGCCGGGCTTGGCGCCCTGGGCCATCTTGATCTGAATCTCGAAGGCGCTGCACAGGTAGCGGCTCGTCACGCCAAAGCGCGCGCTTGCCACCTGCTTGATGGCGGAGTTCTTGGAGTCACCGTTGGCCAGCGGGGTCTCGCGACGCGGATCCTCGCCGCCCTCGCCGGAGTTGGAACGGCCGTGCAGGCGGTTCATGGCGATGGCCATGCACTCGTGTGCTTCCTTGCTGATGGAGCCGTACGACATGGCGCCGGTGTTAAAGCGGCGGACGATGTTGAGCGCGGGCTCGACCTCGTCGAGTGCCACCGGGGTGCGGCCGCTGGCATCAAAGTCCAGCAAGTCGCGCAGGCGCACGGCACGGCCGGTGCGGTGCAGGCGGGCGCTGTACTCCTTAAAGGCGTCGTAGCTGTCCTCATGGCAGGCGGTCTGCAGCAAGTAGACAGTCTGCGGATCGATCAGGTGATCCTCGCCGCCGAGCGGGCGCCACTTGGTCAGGCCCAGCGTGGGCAGCTGATCGGGAGCTGGGCTCTTAAGGATAGCGAGCGCAGCGTCGTAGCGCTCGTTTTGCTCACGCTCGACGTCCTCGACACCCATACCGCCCACACGGCTCACCGTGCCGGCGAAGTACGCGTTGACGAACTCCGGCGTAAAGCCCACGGCCTCGAAGATCTGCGCCGAATGGTAGCTCTGCACCGTAGAGATGCCCATCTTGGACATGATGGAGACGATGCCGGCGGTCGCAGCCTTGTTGTAGTTGGCGATGCCCTGCTCGGCCGTCACGTCCAGGTCGCCGCGCGCCGCCAGATCGCGGATGCACGCGTGTGCGTTGTACGGATAGATGCCGCTCGCGGAGTAGCCCACCAGTGCTGCAAAGTCGTGCGGGGACACGGCGTCGCCGCACTCCACCACGATGTCGGCAAAGGTACGCACGCCGGCGCGGATCAGGTGGTTGTGCACGCAGCCCACGGCGAGCAGCGACGGCACGGGCACCTCACCCGCAGCGGCACGATCGCTCAACACCACGATGTTCACGCCGTCGCGGACCGCAGCCTCAACGTCCTCTGCAAGCTGCTTGAGCGTAGCCTGCAGCGCGCCCTCGCCGGCATCGCGGCGGTACACGGCACGGAAACGGCAGGTCTTAAAGCCCACGCGGTCGATGGCGCAGATACGCTCGAACTCCTCCTCGTTGAGCAACGGGCGCTCCAAGCGAACCAGCTGGCAGGCCGTGCGGGAGTCCTCGAGCAGGTTGCCGTGGTTGCCCAGATAGAGCGTGGTCGAGGTGACCATGTGCTCGCGCAGGGCATCGATCGGCGGATTCGTGACCTGGGCGAACAGCTGATAGAAATAATCGTAGAAGGATCGTGTCTTCTTGGACAGGCAGGCCAGCGGCGCATCGATGCCCATCGAGGCGAGCGGGGCCTTGCCCTGCTGGGCCATGGGACGCACGACCTCATCGACGTCATCCCAGTGATACCCGAGCTTAGCCATACGCACGGCGGCGGGCACCTCGGCGTCCTCGACCGGCGTCGCCGTGGCAGGCCTATCGAGCGCGTCGACGGTCAGCGTCTCCTCGGCAATCCAATCACGGTAGGGCTTTTCCTTGGCGTAACGGGCGCGCAGCTCTTCGTTGTAGATGACACGCCCGCGGGCAAAGTCGACCTCGAGCATCTGACCCGGTCCCAGACAGCCGCTCGTCAGGATGTTCTCGGGGCTCACCTCGATGGTGCCCACCTCGCTTGCCAGCATAAAGCGACCGTCGCGCGTCACATAGTAGCGGGCGGGACGCAGGCCGTTACGGTCGAGGGCGGCGCCCAGGGTGCGCCCGTCGGTAAAGGCGATGGCCGCCGGGCCATCCCACGGCTCCATGAGCATGGACTGGTAAGCGTCGTAGGCGCGGCGCTCCTCACTCAGGCTGTCGTTGTGGTCCCACGGCTCGGGCAGCAACATGGACGCGGCACGCGTGAGCGGACGACCGTTCATGACCAGGAACTCAAGCACATTGTCCAGAATCGCGGAGTCGGAACCCTCGCGGTTGATGATGGGCATCACGCGCTCAAGATCGTGCTGCAGCACGGGGCTGTACAGGTTGGGCTCGCGGGCGCGGATCCAGTTGACGTTGCCCTTGAGGGTGTTGATCTCGCCGTTGTGGATGATAAAGCGGTTGGGGTGCGCGCGCTCCCAGCTGGGCGTGGTGTTGGTGGAGTAGCGCGAATGGACGAGCGCCACGGCCGTCTTAACGGCCGCGTCGTTGAGGTCGATGAAGAAGCGGCGCATCTGCGTGGCGACCAGCATGCCCTTGTACACGATAGTGCGCGAGCTCATAGAGCACACGTAGAAGATCTTGTCACGCAGGGCAAACTCGGCGTCAGCCTTCTTTTCGATGGTGCGGCGGCACACGTACAGGCGACGCTCAAAGGCATCTCCGGCGGGCGTGTCGTCCGGACGGCCCAGGAAGGCCTGCAGGATGGTAGGCATGCAGGCGCGGGCCGTCTCGCCCAGGTCGTGCGGGTCGACGGGCACCTCGCGCCAAAAGAGCAGCGGCACGCCGGCCTCGGCGCAGCCCTCCTCAAACACGCGACGGGCATCCTCTACGCCCTTGTCATCCTGCGGGAAGAACAGCATGGCCACGCCATAGTCGCCCTCCGCCGGCAGAATCTGGCCGCACTTTTGGGCCTCTTTACGGAAAAAGTGATGCGGAACCTGGAACAGGATGCCAGCGCCGTCGCCGGTGTTCTTCTCGAGTCCCGTGCCGCCGCGGTGCTCCAAGTTGACCAGAATGGACAGTGCATCGTCCAGAATCTGGTGATGGCGCTCACCGTTGATATCGGCAAGCGCGCCGATGCCACATGCATCGTGGTCGAATTCGGGGCGACAAAGGCCCTGCTGCTGAGCGGAATCTGCCTGCATCGCGATCCTCTCCTAGATATTTAGACAGTCAGTTGAACAGGCATACTAGGAGCATCGCCGGCCCGTTGTGTTTCCCGCCCGTTTCGAAACAATCGCGTAACGCGCGCGGGACATCTACGTCTTGCCATCAAACGCGTACATCAGCCTCCAAACATGTCAAAAAACGACATCTTTGGAGGCTGACGTACACCTTTTGGAGCAGAACAGCATGTCCCCAATGCACCAACCCATCCCCGCTGGACCAATATTTTGTTAGTCGTGGTTAACTTTTTAGCCTAAAACGGGTATCCTTTGCGGCGTCAAACAAACGGCACGCGTCCCGTGCCACATTAAGGAGGCCCCTATGGCAAACCAGGCAGACCGGCAGACGATGCAACTCGTCCTTATCCGTCACGGAGAATCCGAGTGGAACAAGCTCAACCTGTTCACCGGCTGGACCGATGTCGAGCTCACCGACACGGGCCGCGAAGAGGCGGCGGCAGGCGGCCGCGCCCTCAAGGAAGCGGGCTTCGACTTTGACATCTGCTACACCTCGCGCCTCAAGCGCGCGATCCACACCCTCAACATCGTGCTCGGCCAGATGGACCACGAATGGCTGCCCGTCATCAAATCCTGGAAGCTCAACGAGCGCCACTACGGCGCGCTGCAGGGTCTCAACAAGGCCGATGCCGCGGCGGAGCACGGCGACGAGCAGGTGCTCATCTGGCGCCGTTCCTTCGATGTCTGCCCGCCGGCGCTCGAGCCGGGCGACGGTCGCGACCCTCACACACAGGAGCAATACCGTGATGTCGCACCCGACCAGCTGCCCTATACCGAATGCCTCAAGGACACGATAGCCCGCGCCTGGCCTTATTTCGAAGACGAGATTCGCCCCCAGATGCTCGCCGGCAAGCGCGTGCTCATCGCCGCACACGGCAACTCCCTGCGCTCACTCGTCATGAAGCTCGAGCACCTCACGCCCGAGGAGATCCTCAAGGTCAACATCCCCACCGGCGTGCCGCTTGTCTACACCTTCGACACCGATTTCAACGTCCTCGACAAGCGCTACATCGGCGACCCAGTGACCATCGCCGCCAAGATTGACGCCGTGGCCAATCAGGGCAAAGCGCACAAGTAGCCCCAACCCAAATCCGACGCGTGGCGCCGCACGGCCCAGATGCGACGTCACGCCGCCCATACGCAGGAGCGCACCATGCTCAACCATCTCAAACAACACTTTGGCTCCCGACGCACCGGTGGTCACGGAGGCCTAGACATTGCGCGGCACATCGGCCCCGGGCTGCTCGTAACCGTCGGCTTTATCGACCCGGGCAACTGGGCCTCCAATATGGCAGCGGGCTCGCAGTTTGGCTACACGCTGCTGTGGATCGTCACGCTGTCCACGATTATGCTCATTGTGCTGCAGCACAACGCGGCGCACCTGGGCATCGCCACGGGCGCCTGTCTTGCCGAGGCCACGACACGTTACCTCCCCCGCCTCGTCGGGCGTGCGATACTCGGCAGCGCATATCTAGCCACGATCGCCACCGCCATGGCCGAGGTCCTGGGTGGTGCGATTGCCCTTCAAATGCTCTTTGGGCTGCCCGTGCGTGCGGGCTGCGCCATCGTGGCGGCAGTATCGATGGCGATGCTCATGACGAACTCCTACAAGCGCGCCGAGCGATGGATCATCGCCTTCGTAGGCGTGGTAGGACTCTCGTTTTTGGCCGAGCTTGCGCTGGTCAAGGTCGACTGGCCGCAGGCCGCCGCAAGCTGGATCACACCCAGTATGCCCACCGGCTCGGCCGCGATTATCGTAAGTGTCCTAGGCGCGGTCGTTATGCCCCACAACCTCTTCCTGCACTCTGAGGTCATCCAATCCATGCACTTCGAAGGCCAAGGCGAGCAAGTTATCGAAGAACGCCTGCGCTACGAGCTCTTCGACACGCTCTTTTCGATGGGCGTGGGCTGGGCAATCAACTCGGCCATGGTCATCCTGGCCGCAACGACCTTCTTTGCGCACGGTATGGTCGTAGACGACCTCGCCGTCGCAGCGGCCACGCTCTCCCCCATCTTAGGCCCGGCGAGCTCGACCATCTTTGCGGTGGCGCTGCTGTTTGCGGGCATATCGAGTAGTGTGACGGCGGGCATGGCGGCGGGCACCATCACCGCGGGCATGTTCGACGAGGAATACGACATCCACGACCGGCACTCATCGATTGGAGTGGCGGCCTGTTTCGTCGGCGCAGTGGCGGCGTGCCTGATCGTCCCGAATCCTTTTGAGGGTCTCATCTGGAGTCAGGCGCTGTTGTCGCTTCAGTTGCCGATTACGGTCTTTGTGCTCATACGACTCACCAGTTCGCCCCGCGTTATGGGCAAATACGCCAACTCGCGCCCGCTCAACGCGCTGCTCGTAGGGATCGGCGTCATCGTGACGATTCTCGACATCGTGCTGCTAACGGGGATGTGATGGGACGGGGCGCCCACCCAGGCAAACGTCTCGATCTGTAACATCTAGACCCGCTTTTGATGTTTATCTGTTACAGATTGAGATCTTTCCGAGGGACAGCTCCGTTTGTCTCAATCTGTAACACGTAGACCCCGTTTCCACTGCTAGATGTTACAGATTGAGACAAACGGTCGGCCGGACTCACGACGGACAGGATCGGCTAACAGCAGCCGTGATCCCTTGGGGACGGAGGAAAAGGGCCCCGGCCGGGATGACCGACCGGAGCCCTTGGACAGAGCTATGTTCGGCTTTCGCCGTGTGCCTGCGAGCTACTCCTCGACGAGCTCAAACTGATCGGGACCGACGCCGCACACCGGGCACACATAATCCTCGGGCAGCTCGGGCGTATCGACCTCAACCTCGTAACCGCAAACGACGCACACAAACTTATACGTCTTCTTCTCCTCAGCCATGATGTTCTCCTCTCGAACGCGACTGGTGATGTACTTCGCTTATTAGTATATGTTCTCAATAAAATAATGCAAGTGATTTTACAACAATTCTAGCCTTGATAGGACGAGGCCTTCGGAGGCGTCTTGCCCTTCAGAACCTTGTGGTAGTAGTCGTAGGTGAGCGGTGTCTCGTCGCTCAGGCGCTCGGCATCCTCGACCTCGCCGATAAACAGCAGATGCGTGCCCACATCCACAGTGTCGATCAAACGGCAGCTAAACAGGGCCGCCGCGTGCTCGGGCACATAGGGCATGCCCAGTGCCGTCTCGCGGGTCTCGTATTTGGCAAACTTGTCATAATCGCTGCTGGTGCGGAACCCAAAGTTGCCGATGTAGGGCATATCGGCCGTCTGGTCGATTACAGTCAGTGCAAACGCTTTGGCCGATGCGATGACGCCCGAGGTGACGTTGTCCTTGTTCACAGCAACCGAAATGCGCGGCGGCATGGACGTCACCTGCACCGCCGTATTGATGACGCAGCCGGCGCGCAGCCCGTCTGCCGCAGCGCTCACCACGTACAGACCACTCGGCATGGTAAAGAACGCAGTTTTGTCCATAACGATCACTCCCCTAACCCGGGTTGGTACCTTATGGATGTATGTACCCACAAAAAAGGCGGCGCCCATAACGGACGCCGCCCCATACACATATGTGCCAAGATTGCAGGTCAGCCAAGTCCCTCCACCAAGTTGCGGTGAAATAGTTCCTGCTTGTCGGGTATTTGGCCTCAAACAGGAACTATTCCACCGCAACTTGTACAGAGCGTCTAGCGGTTACGCTCCTTGAGGGCGCGGTCAATCTCGCGCTGGACATCGCGCTTGGCCATATCCTCGCGCTTGTCGTAAAGCTTTTTGCCGCGGCCTAGGCCCAGCAGCAGCTTTACGCGGCCGTCAGTATTAAAGTAGAGTTCCAGCGGCACCAGTGCATAGCCGCGATTACGTAGCTTACCGTCGAGAAAGTCAATCTCCTTGCGGTGCAACAGCAGACGACGGCGGCGATCAGGGTCGCGATTCCACACGCCACCATGGCTATAAGGGTGAATATGCAGGCCCACGAGCCAGCACTCGCCGCCACGAATCAGTGCAAAGGTGTCGGTGATCTGGCACGCGCGCTCGCGAATCGACTTGACCTCGGTACCGCTCAGCTCAATGCCGCACTCAAAGGTCTCATCGATAAAATACTCGTGGTGTGCCGAGCGATTCTTGGAGATGGGCTTACGCTCGCGCTTACTGGGCATCGCCGGCCTCCTTGGCTCCATCGGCGTTTGAGCCCGCGGCGTGGCGCTTTGCCTTGCGCTCAGCATTGAGCTCAGCGTCGCTCTCGCGCACCAGTTTGATAATCGCCGCGCAGGCCTCCTCGCCCACCAAGTCGCGAGCACGCACCGTCAGGCGCGTGGCCTCCTGCTTGTCGCCGTCGCTTGCAGCATCTGTCGCGCACATAATCAGGCAGATGGCAATCTCGGCCGAAGGCGAGGTCGGCACGCCTTGCAGGGCCAGTTCACCCATCACGTGCTCGTCGCTCTCCTCGGCGGCATCCGGATAGGTGGTATGAATCTTGTTGAGCAGGCGCGTCGTGTGTGCATCGTTGGGCGCTAAGCGCAGTGCCAGACGCGCGCAACCCACGGCGGCCGAGACATTCTCGGTCTCGGGCTCCAAGAAGTACTGGCCCAGGTTGGAATAGGCGCGGGCGGCGCACTTGCCATCGCTTGCACGCTCCAGCACCGAGAACGAGAGCGATGCCCATTCTTGCTTGTCCTCGAGTGCGCGGAACAGCTCGGCCAAGTCCAAGCGATAGTTGCAGTTCATGGGGTCCCAACGCACGGCCCGCATCAGGGCATTACGAGCGCTCACATAATCCTGCTGGCGAATGTAGGCAAACGCCATGTCAGAGTACAGGCGGTCAAACGGCACCTCGACCTGCACGAGCTCGCGCGGATCCTTCTCCACGCGGCGATAGGCCAAGCGCTCAAACTTGCTATCGAAGCTAAAGTATTGGCGCTTCTCCTCCGTCTTGCACTCGGCGTCGATATACTCCTCGGCGAGCTCCACCAGGCGCTCCAGCAGCGGTGTCGCCGTAGCCAGGTCGCCCTGCGCCAGATAGTTCTCGGCATACGTGATGTCTTGCAAGCTGATGGGCAGATCCATGGCTACTCCTCGATCTGAGCGAAACACGGCAGGCGCCGCATATACGGTCGATACACAAAACCCGGGTCTCTTACGAGGCCCGGGCATTCATTTGTGGGTAGCCCGTACCAGATTCGAACTGGTGATCTCCGCCTTGAGAGGGCGGCGTCCTAAACCGCTAGACGAACGGGCCATATGTAGCAAATGCAATGGCTGGGATGGAGGGAGTCGAACCCCCATTGACGGAACCAGAATCCGCTGTCCTGCCATTAGACGACATCCCAATGACTGCATCGCTGCGCTCGGCTGTGCCTTTGCGCAAGAAAGAAATATACGGGAAGTCTCGCCATGACGCAAGCCCCAATTTTGACTTTTTTGAAATTCAGTCAAATACGGCCAACACGTGAAGGACCTGTGAAGCACCAGCGACACCTACGGCGTCAAAGCCCGTAAAACATCCCACATCTACCGCTGGTAGATTACAACAATGCAGCACTCACGGCTGATGGCACAATCGAACCGTCATCATTGCACGGATATCGAGGCGCCATGGACGAAGAGCTTGATTACCTATGGGAGACCCTGGGCCTCGAGATCACTGCTGACCTTTGGCCCGAACGGGACAAAATCCATCCCACACTGCGCCCCGCCATCACGGTGATGCAGGCAAAATACCGCCGTGCATCCTTTTTGATCATGCGGATGTCATGGCACGCGGGACTCCCCGACCTTAAGCGAATCCAGGCAAGCCTCGTCGAGTTGTCCGGTATGCCGACCGTCATATCCGAGGCGCACCTGGAGCAGCGCCAGCGCGAGCGACTGCAACAGCAGCGGATTCCCTTTATCTGCCCCGGCGTTCAGGCATATCTGCCCTTTATGGACGAGGAGTACTGGAGCGGCAAGCCCAACAAGCACGTAAAGGTCTACGATCCGCACGAATGGGCGCGGCTTGAGGATTAGCGCATATGCCCGCCAGCCGGGATAGTGCGCATGCCCGCCAACCGGAAAGCTCATCCCGGAATTTACGTCCAGAACGGGACGCGCTTTCCCCTAGAGGCCCCAAACGGAAACCGTATCCCAGATTTCGCGCTCAAACTGGGATACGATTTCCGCTAGCCCCTTCAACCGGAAACTGCGTCCCGGAATCCGAGCTCAAAACGGGACGCACTTTCCGCAACCACTACAGCAGCACCTCGGTCCAGGTCGCTTCCTTAAACCCAGGAATCGCAAAGTCGTCGCCCACCAGCAGCGGACGCTTGACCAGCATGCCGTCGGTCGCCAGCAGCTCGTAGCATTCCCGATCCGTCATGCCCGCATCCAGACGCGCCTTCAGGCCCAGCTCTCGATATTTCATGCCCGACGAATTAAAGAAGCGCCGCACCGGCAGCCCCGAACGAGCAATCCAGGTCGCAAGCTCATCAGCCGTGGGATTGTCCAAAACGATATCGCGATCGATATACTCTACCCCATGTTCGTCCAGCCATGCCTTGGCCTTCTTACAGGTCGAACACTTGGGATATTCAACAAACAATACCGCCATGGGATTTCCTTTCTTAGAGAAAACAGGTGTCTGGAAAACTGCACATCGACGACCACTCGCGATTGCAGCCGTTATTGTAGTCAATGTCGAAGCATAGGCAGTCGCGATGTCTCGTCTTAAGGCTAGCGCCTCGCATGGGCGCCGATCGGCCGAGTCGCATGGCGCACCAACGCCGCTGCCAGCAATACCAACAGCATGGCGGTGACATAGCCCGCAGCATCGAATCCTAAATCGATAACGTCGAAATGCCTGCCGGGAACAAAGATCTTATGTACCTGATCGCCAACGGAGCAGGCGGCGCAAAAGAGCAATACGGGCACGCAACGGGAGTATACGCTCCACGGACGCCTGGAAAAGCAAACCACGACCACCGAGGCGAACAATCCGACGAAGAAAAACTCTACGGTATGGGCAACGCGACGGACGTTCGTGCCCACCCACATGCGAATGGAAGCAAGTCGGCCAGACCGGATATTCGAGGCAGCCGAATCGGTGCCCCCGGTCATTCCGTTCTCCGTCTGGGCTTCACCCGTGGCATCGGCAGCCTGAACGCCCGTAGCCTGACCCTCCACCACACGCGCGGTGGACTCGCTCAGCAACGACGTCTCCACCGCATTTTGCTCCGTCAGCACCCAGATGCCCACCAGCGTTGCAGCGAACAGAACGATCGCGGTCCATCCGATTATTTGTTTTACGCGCGCCAAGGGCCAACCTCCTTTTTTTGAATATCAGCGAGTGTAGCCCCAAATGACATCGTCACCGTATCAAAAGTTGAATCGCAACAGGAAGCGACAAAGCGACGCAAACCCCTACCCCGCCTCGCGCATCCAGCGATCGAACGTCCCCACGCACACGCCCAGGCACTTTGCTGCCTGGCTGCGGGTAATATCGCCCGCCTCATAGCTATCGCGCACCAGCTCAAACTGAGGAGGGCACGGCTTGCGAGGTCGACCGAAACGGACCCCTCGCGCCCGCGCCGCTGCAATTCCCTCCGCCTGGCGCCGATGGATATTCTCGCGCTCCACCTGCGCCACGTAGCTCAGCAGTTGCAGCACAATATCGGCAATCAGGGTGTTGGTCACATCCGGCGCGCCGCTGGCCCTGACGCGCGTGTCAAGCAATGGCATGTCCAACACCACAATGGCAACCCCGAGCTCCTTGGTAATGCGTCGCCATTCCTCAAGAATCTCGGAGTAATTACGACCAAGTCGGTCGATAGAAAGCACCACCAGTACGTCCCCGTCTCCCAGGACGTGCAGCAGCTCGCGATAACGCGGTCGATCGAAGTCCTTGCCGCTCGCATGGTCGGCATAAATATTCGCCGAGCCCACGCCATAGGCGCCCAGCGCATCCAGCTGCCGATTAAGGTTCTGATCGCGCGAACTCACCCGCGCATAACCGTACACCGTCGCCATCTCATCCCCGCTTTCTTGTAAACCTGCCAAAAAGGGACAGGTTTATTTTGGTAGGTTTTACCTCTCAAATAGCAGGTAAGCGGGCGGCCGAGCAGACGGCAAGGTAGCCACGATTCAAATGCGGAGGGCGGTCCCGAAAGGCCGCCCTCCGCTCCCCCACCATCAGTCGGGATTTGGCTAATGGATAAGCTTGAAGTCCAAGTGCCCACGCGTGGTATTGACGCGCGAGACCTCGATGATCACGCGCTGCCCCAGCTCGTAACGGGTGCCCGTGTCGGCACCCGTGAGCGTTAGCGCGTCCTCGTCGAACTCGAACCACTCGTTGCCCAGACTCTTGATCGAAACCAAGCCTTCGACCTGCGTTAGGTCCAAGCGCACAAAGAGGCCCATGCTGCTAACCCACGAGACGGTTCCGGCATAGCGCTCGCCCAGACGGTCCTCATAGTACTGGGCAATCTTGATCTTTTGCGTCGCATGGCTGGCGGCATCTGCCGCGCGCTCGGCATCGCTGCATGCGCGGCAGATCTGCGGCAGAATGCGCGGCAGTGACTCGCGCCCCTTGCCGATCAGGCGCGGCGTACGGACCAGGGCGTCCTTGCCGCCCAGCTGCTCATAGGCCAACTGCAGCTTGAGTACGCGGTGCACCACCAGATCGGGGTAGCGACGGATGGGACTCGTAAAGTGACAGTAGCACGGCGCGGCGAGCGCAAAGTGGCCCTCGTTGCGCGGCTTGTACAGCGCGCGCTGCATGCTGCGCAGAAGCAGCGTGTTGACGAGCGGTGCGTTGGCCGTACCGGCGGCAGCATCAACTGCAGCCTGCAGCTCATCGGGGCTCCCCAGGGCAATACCGGCAGCACGGCGATCGTCGATGATGCCTAGCTGCGCCAGCGCAACGGCAGCACCGTGCAGGCTATCGGGGCTCGGATCCTCATGCACACGATAGCAGGCCTCGATATCACGGTCTGCCAGCCACTCTGCAACGCACTCGTTGGCGAGCAGCATGGCTTCCTCGATAAGCGACGTGGCACACGAACGCTCACGCGCCACAATCTGCACGGGCACTCCGTCCTCATCCAATAGAGCGCGAATCTCGGCTGTGTCAAAATCGACTGAGCCGCGGGCGCGACGAATACGACGGCGAAGTTCGGCGAGTTCGTTAGCGGAGACAAGGAAATCGCCGAGGTCGATGTTGTAGCCGCGGGCGGTCTCCTCGCACGCAAGACCGCGCTCAAGCGCTTCCTCGCGCGAGATCTCGGCAGCCGCAACATCCTCGGCCGCACCCTCCAGCACCGAATACTCAACCGCGCCGGCACGCACCAGCAGCGCCTCGGCGCCGTCATAGTCCATACGCACACGCGAGCGAATCACGCTGGGGTACGGATCGTAATGCCGCACACGACCCTGCGCATCGAGCTCAATGTCAACGGTAAACGCAAGACGGTCCTCGTCAGGGCGAAGCGAGCACAGGTCACAGGACAGGCGTTCGGGCAGCATGGGAAGCACGCGATCGGCCAGATACACCGATGTCGTGCGATGGCGAGCCTCAAGATCGATATGCCCGTCCCAAGCCACATAGTGTGAAACGTCGGCGATATGCACACCCAGCTTGTAGCCACCCTCGGGCGTACGCTCCAGCGAAATGGCATCGTCAAAGTCGCGCGCGTCGACAGGGTCGATCGTGATGACAAAGCGGTCGCGCAGATCGCGGCGGAGCGGGTCCTTAAGCGCCGCGGACACATCGAGCGAAAGCTCCTCGGCCTCGTCCAGCGCGGCCTCGGGATAGCTATCGGTATAGCCGTAGCGCGCCATCACATATTGAACGCCCAAATCGGGCGCGTCATCTCCGCCAATGCGGCGTTCGATCGTCACAGCGCCCGATTCCAGGCGCGTCGGGTAGGTCAAAATGCGCGCGACAACAGCATCACCCGGGTGAACGCCCAGACGATCCGCCGAGGTATCCTCAGGCAGAATGAAGAAGTCAGCCTTCAGACGCGAATCGAGCGGCTCGATCACACCGAGCGGACCAGCGGTCTGGTACGTACCCACCACGCTTATGGCTGCGCGCTCAACCACGCCTTCGATCACGGCGCGCCGCTCACCGTGCGGGCTGTTCTTAATGCTCACGGCAACGGTATCGCCATCCATAATCTCGCGCTTGCCACGGCCCATGACCTTGTAGTCGCCATTCTCGGTTATGACATAGGCACTGTGCTCATGGAGCTGCACGCGCCCGGTCAGGCTCGGACGGCGTTCGCTGCGCACCGGCCCGCGCTTATTGCGAGCTCCACGCTTATGCTTGTTATTGCGCCCCATGGCGCCTCCCAACTATCGATTGCGAACTCCAAAGAGTCTACCCAAATGATTCGCTTTCCTGCCGTCCCCTAGGGATCAAAAAACGGGCCGCCCCATAAGAGACGACCCGTTGGAAGGGATGAATTCCAGGCATGCCTACACGCGCAGGTAGCGGCGCATGGCAATGGCAGAACCAAAGAGACCGATAATCACGCCGACCAGAATCAGCGCAGCATAGGTCACCAGGTAGTACTGCATCGGCAGGGCAAACGACATCCAGCCGATGCTCTCCTGCAGACGCGGAATCATCAGATTGCGCAGCAGCTCCAGAACGCCGATGGAAAGCAGCGAGCCCAAAATGGCCTGCAGCACGCCCTCGGTGATAAACGGGCCGCGAATGAAGCCGTTGCTGGCGCCGACCAGACGCATAATCGCAATCTCACGACGACGCGCCGTAATGGACAGGCGAATCGTGTTGTTGATAAAGATGAACGCGATAAAAGTCAGCAGGCCAACAAGCACCACGGCGGCGATGCGGATGTAGTTGGTCACCTGGAACAGGCGGCTCACTTCCTCCTGGCCGTACAGCACGCTCGCGTTGACGTCGCCGTCATCCGCGATCTTCTGGAAATCGGCATCCTTCTTGAGCTTCTTTGCCGTGCTCTCGACCTTGGACGGATCGTCCATCTCAATAGCGAAGGAAGCCGGCAGCGGGTTCTGGCCATCGAGCGCGCTCATGGTGGCGTCGGCGTTGCCCGACATCTTGCTCGTATACTCGGCCAGCGCGTCGTCCTTGTCCTTATAGGTCACGGACTTGACGTTATTCCACGTCTTAAGCTCGGCCTCAAAAGCCTGAACATCAGCCTGATCGGCGTCATCGCTAATGAACGCGTTGATGACAACCTGATCCTCGACGGTGCCGATCACGGAGTTCAGCATCGCAGAGCCCATGATGAACAGGCCGATGATAAACAGCGAAAGGAAGATCGTGATGACGGCGCCGAGCGAGGTAGTCCAGTTACGGAAGAAGTGGCTGATTGCCTCTTTGAAGGAGTAGCCCACGTTAGTTGGTGCCATAGTTGCCGTAACCTCCCCTCTCCTGGTCGCGAATAACGTGGCCGCCCTCGAGGGCGATCACGCGACGGTGCATGCTATCGACCATCTCGCGGTCGTGCGTGGCGACGATCACGGTGGTGCCGGTGCGGTTAATACGCTCGAGCAGCTTCATGATGCCCAGCGAGATAGCCGGGTCGAGGTTGCCCGTGGGCTCGTCGCAGATCAGCAGCGGCGGACGGTTGACCATAGCACGGGCGACGGCAACGCGCTGCTGCTCGCCACCGGAAAGCTGGTCGGGCAGCGAGTCCATCTGATCGGCCAGACCAACCAGACGCAGCACCTCGGGCACCTGGCTGCGAATGACGCCCTTGGGCTTGCCGATGCACTGCAGGGCAAACGCCACGTTTTCGTAGGCGGTCTTTTGCGGCAGAAGCTTAAAGTCCTGGAACACGGCGCCAATCTGGCGGCGCAGGAACGGAACCTTGCGGTTCTTGATCTTCATGAGGTCCTGACCGGCAACCAGGATGCGGCCGCTCGTCGGCTTGACGTCGCGGTTGAGCGTCGACAGCAGCGTGGTCTTACCCGAACCGGAGTGACCGACCAGGAAGACGAACTCGCCCGGATAGATCTCGATGTTGATGTCGTCGAGTGCGGGCTTGTTGGGCTGTGCCGGATAGATCTTGGTGACATGCTCCATAAGGATGACGGGCTCGACACCGGCCTGCTTGGCCATCTTCTTGCGGCTGGCCTGCGGATCGATGGGCGCAAACACCGACGTAAAATCGGGGTTGTTGAGCGCGTTATCGAGGCTTGCGACCTCGGCGGCCTGATCGCTCTCGACCACCGGGGCAGCAGGCTGCGTGGGGTCGGGAATAGCGGCAAAGAGACCGGACTGCGCAGGCTGAGGAGCCGGCGTCGCAGGGGCCAAGGGGTCGGGAATGCCGGCCATGGTAGGCTGCGGCGTGGCGGCACCAGTCTGAGGCTGCTCCACGCGAGCGGTCACGGCCTGAACGGACTCAAAACCCGCCGCGCCGGAAAGCGCAACATCGCTGGTGGGATTGTAGGCAAAGGGATCGGATGCCGGCTGTGCCTGATCTGCCGGCTGAGCGGGGGCCTGAGCAACAGGCTGGCCCTCTGAATCCGGAGTGGCGAAACGACTGCCCTGGACGCCTGCCTGCGTCTTGGGGGCATCATCGCCCGCACCGGAGGTACGGAAGTGGTTACCCACTGGTGCTCCTTATCGTCGTGCGTTTAAACTACATGAGCGCTTTGTATTTTAGCAGCATTAGCTTTACTGCACATAAGAAGCATGGCGTGCTTAGGGATCCCGTCGGCCGGGCGCAGGGCTACTCTCCAAATCGTCCTCGGACATGTCGGAGCCCCCGCTGCGCGCTTCGCGCGGCGGGGGCTCCTCCGTCCTGCGGAAAGATTTGGAGAGTAGCCCTGTGCCCGGCCTGCGGCTACTAAGGAGTCGCCGTGTTTCTATTAGGTGCAGCAAATGCATGCTTAGGAGGGTCTGAATTGCACTTTGTTGGAATGGGCCCGTTTCCCCATGGGAACTTTGCTTGGCAGGGCTCTAATTTAAATTCAACAAAAACAGGGGCGCTCTCTTTGAGGACGCCCCTGTTCTGGCTTGCATGTGGTTGTTGAGGCGATACTTTGCCTCGTCTTGTCCTAGGCCAAGAACTCCTTGGTGGTTGCCACGATGTTGGCGGCGTCCAGGCCGTACTTGTGCAGGAGCTCGGCGCCCGGGCCGGACTCGCCGAAGGTGTCGTTGACGCCAATCTTCTTGAGCGGCGTCGGGCACTGCTCGCACAGGACGTCGGCAACGGCGCTGCCCAGGCCACCGATCACGGAGTGCTCCTCGACGGTCACGACGTGGCCGGTCTTGGTGGCGCTCTTGACGATCAGGTCGGCATCGATGGGCTTGATGGTGTGCATGTTGATGACCTCGGCGTCGATGCCCTCGGCAGCAAGCTGCTCGGCGGCCTCGAGAGCCTCACCGACCATCAGGCCGCAGGCAATGATGGTCACATCGGCTCCCTCGCGCATGACAATGCCCTTGCCCAACTCGAACTTGTAGGTCTCGGGGTCGTTGATAACCGGCGAGGCCAAACGGGCGAAGCGCATGTACACGGGGCCATCGCACTCGTAGGCGGCGCGCGTCACGGCACGGGCCTCCACATCGTCGGCGGGAACGATAACGGTCATGCCGGGGATGACGCGCATGAGGGCGATATCCTCGCAGCACTGGTGCGTGGCACCATCCTCGCCCACCGAGATGCCGGCGTGCGTGGCACCGATCTTAACGTTAAGGTGCGGATAGCCGATGGAGTTACGAACCTGCTCAAAGGCGCGGCCGGCGGCAAACATGGCAAAGCTGCTCGCGAAGGCGACGCGGCCGGTGGTCGCGATACCGGCGGCAACACCCATCAGGTTGCTCTCGGCGATGCCCACATCGAAGAAGCGGTCGGGGCAAGCGGCCTTAAACTTACCGGTCTGCGTGGCGGCGGCCAGGTCGGCGTCGAGGACCACAAAGTCATCGTGCTCGTTGGCGAGCTCGACGAGGGCCTCGCCGTAGCTTACACGCGTGGCGATTTTCTTGACGTCTGCCATCCTAGAGCTCCTCTCCGGCGGCCGTGAGCTCTGCCATGGCCTGCTCAAACTGTTCATCGTTGGGGGCCTTGCCGTGCCAACCAACCTGGTTCTCCATAAAGGAAACGCCCTTGCCCTTCATGGTCTCGGCGATGATGGCGGTCGGCTGACCCTTGGTGGCGCGGGCCTCGGCAAAGGCGGCGCGGATCTGATCGAAATCGTTGCCGTCGGCAAGCTCCACCACGTGGAACTTAAAGGCGCGGAACTTGTCGGCGAGCGGCATGGGGTCGTTGACCTCCTCGACGGGGCCGTCGATCTGCAGGCCGTTGTGGTCGACGATCACGCAGAGGTTATCGAGCTGCTGGTTGCCGGCAAACATGGCTGCCTCCCAGACCTGGCCCTCCTCGCTCTCGCCATCACCCAGCAGGGCGTACGTGCGGTAAGTATCGCCCCAGTGCTTGGCGGCAACCGCCATGCCCACGGCGGCGGAGATGCCCTGGCCGAGCGAGCCGGTGGACATATCGACGCCCGGGGTGTCGTTCATGTTGGGATGACCTTGCAGGTGGCTGCCGATATGGCGCAGCGTCTCGAGATCCTCCTTGGGGAAGAACCCACGCTCGGCGAGCACGGCGTACAGGCCCGGAGCGCAATGGCCCTTGGAGAGCACAAAACGGTCGCGATCGGCCTTGCGGGGATCGGCCGGGTCGACGTTCATTTCCTCAAAGTACAGATAGGTCATGATGTCGGCAGCGCCGAGCGAACCGCCCGGATGGCCGGACTTGGCAGCGTGCACGCCGGTGACGATGCCCTTCCTTACCTCGTTGGCAACCTTTTTGAGCTCTTCGTCGCTCATTGTGCCTTCCTTTCATCCTCTTTAGACAAAATGCGCACGGCACAGAAGGTCGTCCCAACCCAGCCGCGATGCACGTACGCCATTCATTATGCTGGAAACTGGAAGCTTTACCAGAGTATTTATCATTATTTGAGCAATTGAGCAGGCAGAACCGCTGATGAAACGGTTTACCAATGTGAACGTCTTTTGGATGGAACGCAGTCGACCCTACGCGTTAATGTCCTTGAAGCCCTCGCCGAAGGTTTCCGTGACGTCGGCCACGGTCACGATGGCGCGCGGGTCGCGCTCGCGCACGATCGTCTTGAGCGTGTTGAGCTCGCGACGACTCACGATTACCATGATCACCGGCTTCTCGGCACCCGAGTACATGCCGGTCGCCTTAAACTTGGTGCAGCCGCGACCCAGGCCATACATGATGTCGGCCGCGATATCGGGAAACTTGTCCGAGATGATGAGTACCATACGGCGCCTGTTGCCGCCGTCGACCACGGCATCGATCACGTAGCCGCTAATGACCATCGAAAGGCCCGCATACAGCGCGTTTTCGACCGAGAAGACCGGGGCCGACAGCGCGCACACGGCAACGTCGATCGCCATGACGGTCGAGCCAACCGGCAGCGATGTGTTGCGCGAGATAATCTGACCGATAGTGTCAGAGCCGCCAGTGTTGGCACCGGCGCGCAGCACCATGCCGTAGCCGATACCCGTGATAATGCCGCCCCACATAGCGGGCAGCATCAGATCGGCATGTGCCAGCGGCGCCACAAACGGAGCAAACAGGTCGGTGAAGAAGCCCAGCAGCACAAAGCCCGTCGCCGTCTGTACCACGTAGAACATGCCACCCTCGCGCATAACGACCAGCAGCAGCAAGGCATTCATCACGATGGTTTGAATACCGACAGGCAGCGAGATGCCATGCGAGGCGCCGACCGCCTGGATAATCGTGGCGAGACCCGTAACGCCGCCGGCAGCAAGACCGTTGGGAATCAAAAATAGATCCGTCGCGATAGCGGCCAGAGCGCAGCCCAGCATAATCTTGGGCAGATCGTGAAAGAAGTTCAGCGAAAGAATGCGCTTGATGTCCAGACGATATGCCATGCTGCCTCCCTCAAAAAAGCGCACCCAAACGAGTGCGCTTTGAACTTCTTGCTGTATTCGATTCTACCGATTCATCGAGCAAATACCACCCCTGCGAAGTGTTTGCATCGACCCGGAGCCAACCATGTGCCTAGGCGTCCGAGCCTTCCGCATCGGCGTTGCCGGTTGCCCAGCGATGGTAGCCGATCACAAACGGATCCAGATCGCCATCGTCGAGAACGGCCTCGACGTTGCTGGTCTCCACGCCCGTACGCAGGTCCTTGACCATCTGGTACGGGTAGAGCACGTAGCTGCGAATCTGGTTACCAAAACCAATCGTGGTCTTGGGTCCACGAATCTCGTCGAGCGCCTCGGCACGCTTCTCGAGCTCGATCTCGTACAGACGGGCTTTGAGAATCTGCATGCACGCGGCCTTGTTTTGAATCTGGCTGCGCTCGTTTTGGCAAGTGACAACGATGCCGCTGGGAAAATGCGTCACGCGTACGGCGGAGTCGGTGGTGTTGACGCCCTGGCCGCCCGGGCCGCTCGCGTGATACACGTCCACGCGGATATCGTCGGGACTGATCTCGATGTCGATATCGTCAGGCAGCACGGGGATGACCTCGACGCCGGCGAACGTGGTCTGGCGACGCTTCTTGTCGTCGGTGGGGCTAATGCGCACCAGACGGTGGACGCCGGCCTCGGCACGCAGCATGCCAAACGCGTCCTTGCCCTCTACGGTAAAGGTCGCACGGTCGATGCCGATGACCTCGGCCGCGGGGCAGTCGTTGATGGTAACCTTCCAGCCGCGACGCTGGCAGTACTTCATGTACATCTTAAAGAGCATGAAGGTCCAGTCCTGCGCCTCCAGGCCACCCTGTCCGGGCTTGATGGTCACAATCGCGTCGCCGTGATCGAACTCACCGGTAAACCAGCTCGAAAGCTCGAGCTCGTCGATAGCGCGGGCCAGGCGTTCTGCCGTCGTGGCAGCCTCCTCGCGCAATGCGGCGGCATCGGGGTCGTCGCCCATCTCCTCGGCAAGCTCCAGCGCCGCGCGGGCGTCAGATAGCTCGCCGCGCGCGGTATCCACGGCAGCGATATCTTCCTTGGCGCGTGCGATCTCCTCCATGATGGCGCGAGCGGCGTCGGCGTCATCCCAAAAGCCGGGGGCCACGCTTTTGGCCTCGAGCTCAGTCACGCGCGTGCGCTTCTCGTCCAAATGAAGATACGACTCGACCTCGCCGAGCCGGTCCGCAAACGCGTCCAGCTCGGCGGGCGTTACCTCTAAAGCCTCGGCCATTAACGATTCCTGCCGTGGCAGTACTTGAACTTCTTGCCGCTGCCGCAGGGGCAAAGGTCATTGCGGCCAACGTTGACGTACGGATCGTCGCTCTCGTCCTTGCGGTAGGTGGTCACCTTGCCGCCGTTGTTGACAGCAGCCGGGCCTCCCTGAACGGCCGTACGAGCCTGCACCTGTGCCTGCTTGCGCAGCACCGAGTTGCCGTTGTCGCCATCGACATCGGCGGGACCGGAGAAGCGCGCACCCTCGAGCGCGGGGTCCTCCTTGTGCTCCACGGCGTGCGGGGCGGCCTTGATCTCGATGCGCAGGACGGTGCGCAGGTAATCCTCGTACATGGTGTCGACGAGCATCTGGAACGCGCCATAAGCCTCGGTCTTGTACTCGACCAGCGGATCGCGCTGACCAAAGCCGCGCAGTCCGATACCGGTCTTGAGATAGTCCATCTCCTGCAGGTAGTTCATCCAGCGGGTATCGATGACGCGCAGCATGACCTGGGTGTTGAGCTCGCGCATGAGGTCCTCACCCAGGCGCTCGGCCTTCATGTTGTAGCACTTCTCAACGTAGGCCAGGACATCGGCAGCAAGGGCCTCGAAGTCCTCGTCGGGGAACTTCGGCGTATCGATATGGCCGGTGAGCTCAACGACCCACTTGCGCAGGCCCTCGAGATCGCGCTCGCCCTCGTGGCTGTCCTTGGTGCAGAACTCCTGCACGCAGCGGTACACGGTGTCGTGCATGACCTCGGTGATGTGGTCGGTCAGGTCCTTGCCGTCCAGAATCTTGTTACGCTCGGCGTAGATGACCTGGCGCTGCTTGTTCATGACGTCATCGTACTCGAGGACGCTCTTACGCATGGAGAAGTTGATGCTCTCGACCTTGTGCTGGGCGCTCTCGACGGCCTTGGAGATGATCTTGTGCTGGATGGGCATGTCGTCGCCCATGTCGGCGGTGACCATCATTTTGGAGACGCGGTCCATCTTGTCGCCGCCGAACAGGCGCATGAGGTCGTCCTCGAGCGACAGGTAGAACTGGGTCTCGCCCGGATCGCCCTGACGACCGGAGCGGCCGCGCAGCTGGTTGTCGATACGACGGGACTCATGGCGCTCGGTGCCGATGACGGTCAGGCCACCGGCGGCAAGCACGCGCTCGCGCTCGGCCTTGCAGGTCTCCTTGGCCTCGGCGTTAAACTGCTCGAGCTGCTCGGGCGTCACGTCCTCCATGGTCAGGCCCTCGTACTCAAGGCGCTCGCGCACCAGCTCGTCGGGGTTGCCGCCCAGCAGGATGTCGGTACCACGACCGGCCATGTTAGTAGCGATGGTCACGGCGCCGTAGCGTCCGGCCTGGGCAACGATATGAGCCTCGCGCTCGTGATGCTTAGCGTTGAGGACCTCGTGCGCGATGCCGCGCTTGGTAAGGGCGGCCGACAGCTTCTCGGAGCTTTCGATGGAGACGGTGCCCACCAGGACCGGTTGGCCCTTGGCGTGACGTCGCTCGACGTCGTCGGCAACGGCGTTGTACTTGGCCTGGACGGTGCGGTACACCAGGTCCTCGTGGTCAACACGCTGCACGGGCTTGTTGGGGGGGATGACCTCGACGGGCAGTTTATAAATCTCACGGAACTCGGCGTCCTCGGTGAGTGCCGTACCGGTCATGCCGGAGAGCTTGTCATAGAGACGGAAGTAGTTCTGAAGGGTGATGGTGGCCAGCGTCTGGTTCTCCTCGCGCACGAGCACGCCCTCTTTGGCCTCGATGGCCTGGTGCAAGCCCTCGGAATAGCGGCGGCCTTCCATGATGCGACCAGTGAACTCGTCGACGATCTTGACCTCGCCATTAGTGACCACGTACTGCTTGTCGCGGTGGAACATGTACTGGGCCTTCAGCGCCTGCTGCAGGTGGTTGACCAGCTGGCCGGAGAGATCGGCATAGATGTCATCGATACCCAGGCGGCGCTCAATCTTCTTAAGGCCGCGCTCGGTGGCGGCGATGGTGTGCTTGGCCTCGTCCATGACGTAGTCGCCCGTGGGCTCGACGTCCTCGGTGGCGGTGAGCATGTCGTGCGACACGTCCTCACCGCGCTCAAGGCCGCGCACGGCACGCGCGAAGTCCTTGTAGGTGCTGGCGGACTTGGTGCCGGCACCCGAGATGATGAGCGGCGTTCTGGCCTCATCGATCAAGATGGAGTCGACCTCGTCGACGATGGCGTAATGGTGACCGCGCTGCACGCGCTGCTCGGGGCGGGTGACCATGTTGTCGCGCAGGTAATCGAAACCGAACTCGGAGTTGGTGCCATAGGTGACATCGGCCTGGTAGGCCGGGCGCTTAAGCTCGAGCGGCATGTTGTTCTGGAGCAGACCGACGGTCATTCCCAGGTACTTGTAGATGCGGCCCATCCACTCGGAGTCGCGCTTTGCCAGGTAATCGTTGACGGTAACGACGTGTACGCCCTTGCCGGCAATAGCGTTGAGGTAGCCGGCCAGCGTGGAGACCAGGGTCTTGCCTTCGCCGGTCTTCATCTCGGCGATATGCCCCTCGTGCAGCGCCATGGCGCCGATGAGCTGTACGTCAAAGTGACGCATGCCCGTGATGCGCTTGGAAGCCTCACGCACGGTGGCGAAAGCCTCGGGGAGCATGTCGTCGAGCGACTCGCCGTTGGCGTAACGCTCGCGGAACTTATCGGTCTGGGCGCGGAGCTCTTCCTCGGTCATCTTCTCAAACTGGGGCTCAAGACCGTTGATCTGGTCAACGATCTTGTAGTAGCGCTTAAGGTCCTTATCGGATCCAAAGGACAGCAGCTTTGACATGAATCCCATGTGGTTTTCCTTTTTGGCCATCGCCCACGCCGTGCAGCTGCGGGCGAGTTAAACACAGATAAATGTACTTTAGCCAAACAAGGCGCGGCCTATACGGTCGACCTCGACCGCCACGTAATAACTACGACCAACCTGCCAAAAAGGGACAGGTTTATTTTGGCAGGTTTTATCTGGGAAAACGCTGCCTCTCTGCCATTTGGCGCAAACCAATCCGTCCCCTTCGTACCAATCTGGTGCCATGGAGACAGGTTCGTTTGCACCAATAAAAAGAAAAGGGCCGCGCACCCAAACGGATGCACGGCCCTTATGCCATGAATGCGAGCGATTCCGCGGCGAGCTATTTACTCAGCAGCCTCGGTGGTCTCGGCCTCAGCAGCGGCCTCCTCGACGGGAGCCTCTGCGGGAGCCTCGGCGGCCTGCTTGGCAGCCTCCTCGGCGAACTTAGCAGCACGCTTAGCCTTCTCGGCAGCCTTAGCCTCAGCGGCGGCCTTGCGAGCGGCCTCGGCCTCAGCAGCCTTGGCGGCCTTGGCAGCCTTGGCCTCCTCAGCCTTCTTGAGCTGGGCGGCAGCGGCGCCACCGAACTTGTCGGCGAAGCGCTGGACGCGTCCACCGGTGTCGACGAACTTCTGCTGGCCGGTGTAGAACGGGTGGCACTCGTTGCAAAGCTCGACCTTCATCTCGGACACGGTAGCGTGCGTCTTGAAGGTGTTGCCGCAGGAGCACGTCACCGTGCACTCGACATACTGGGGATGGATACCCTGCTTCATGGTAGGACTCCTTATTAGTCAGGCGCTGGTTACCGATCAGCGCATAAGGCGTCTTGGTTTCCGACCAAGACAACAAACTTGGTTATGTTACCACGGCACCGCACGTCTCACAAAAGGTTCACGGTCTTTGTGCAATGCGATATGCCCAACCTCAGCGAGCACGCACCCCATCGAACCTTCATCCATGTTGCAGACGTGTAACGCCGCAGCAAGCACACCCCTTTTGGCGCCAGACAGGTACAATGATGAACACTGTACCGTAGCGGAGCGCCCCGCGCGCGCCGCAATCACGCGAAAGGGTTTCCCATGGCCGAGATCTCGTCCTCCCGTATCGTCATCACCGTCCTTGGCAAGAACCGCCCCGGCATCGTCGCCGGCGTCACCCGCGTTCTGGGCGAGGCCAACGTCGACATCCGCGACATCACGCAGTCCATTATCGAGGACATCTTCACCATGACCATGCTGGCCGATACCGCCGAGTCCAAGCTCGACTTCGCCGAGCTGCAGAAGGCGCTGGCCGAGGCCGGCGAGCTTTCGGGCGTCAACGTGTCCATCCAGCGCGAGGACGTCTTCAACTTTATGTACCGCCTGTAGCGAGCAAGCCGCTCGGGGCAGCTTGACGTCATATCGTCCAAGCGCGCGGCCCCCAAGCGGACCGGAGAGGAGCGCGCATGGCCTACGATGCCAAGAAAATCTATTACCGCTTCGATGACCACTTGAGCCGCCTGGTTCTGGATTACGAAGCAAGCCGCCAGATTTCGCCTGAGAGCGAAAGCCTCTACCACGGCCTGCCGACCGACCCTTATGACGAGGGCCTGTTTGTTGAGCACAATGTCAAGCGCGGCCTGCGCAATGCCGACGGCTCGGGCGTGGTCGCGGGCCTCACTCGCATCTCGGATGTGCACGGCTACAACAAGGTCGACGGAAAGGTCGTGCCCGATCAGGGCAAGCTCACGCTTCGCGGCTACAGCATCGAGGATCTGGTCAACAATGCCCAGGCCGAGAATCGCTACGGCTACGAGGAAGTCGCCTATCTGCTTATCACGGGTTCGCTGCCCAACAAGGAAGAGCTCGACGGCTTTTGCGAGCGCCTGGGCGCCTTTAGACATCTGAGCGACGAGTACGTCAAAGAGTTCCCTATGACCACGGTGTCGTCGAGCATCATGAACGTGCTCCAGCGCGCCGTGCTGCTGCTCTACGCCTTCGATGCCGAACCAGACGTGATCACGCCCGAGCACGAAATCGACGTCGCCATTTCCATGCTCGCACGTCTCCCGCGCATCGCCGCCTTCGCCCACATGGCCTCGATTGCCAAGCTTCGCGGCTCCGAGGTTCACGTGCCGCACCCCACGCCCGGCCTCTCCACCGCCGAGACCATTCTGCAGGTCCTGCGCGGCGGCATGGCGTTCACCCGCGATGAGGCGATGCTGCTCGACGTGATGCTCATGCTGCATGCCGAGCACGGCGGCGGCAACAACTCCACCTTCGCTTGCCGTGTGCTGTCGTCTTCGGCCACCGACCCGTATTCCGCCTACGCCGCGGCTATCGGCTCGCTCAAGGGCCCGCGCCACGGCGGTGCCAATGCCAAGGTCGTGTCTATGCACGAGGACATCCGCGCGCATGTTTCCAACTGGGAGGACGAGGACGAGGTCGCGGCCTACCTGGGCAAGATCCTCGACAAGCAGGCCTTCGACGGCACCGGCCTCATCTACGGCATGGGCCACGCCGTCTATACGCTCAGCGACCCGCGCGCCGAGGTCTGCCGCCGTTACGCGCGCTCACTGGCAGCCAAGAAGGACTTGGGCGAAGAGTTCGCACTCATCGAGCGCATCGAGCGCCTGGCGCCCCAGGTCATGCGCGACCATGGCATGACCAAGCCCATCTGCGCCAATATTGACCTGTACACGGGCTTTATCTACAAGATGCTCGGCGTACCCGAGACGCTCTTTACGCCGCTGTTCGCCGTCGCCCGCATGGCAGGCTGGTCGGCGCACCGCATGGAAGAGCTCTTCTGCGCGCACCGCATCATCCGTCCCGCGTATCGCCCGGTTATCGAGCCGCTGGAGTACAAGCCGCTCGCCGATCGCTAGGACGCGGACCGTTATAGAACCCGAGCGTGGCCAGGGCATCACCGCCCTCGGCC